>Ga0134092_1001010_pt1 | contig 26038 bp, 27 predicted proteins | sample 3_6taG_FD_94454 | JGI IMG/M metagenome (GOLD analysis project Ga0134092, IMG submission 94454) | Switchgrass degrading microbial communities from high solid loading bioreactors in New Hampshire, USA - 3_6_20_6_A3 metaG | ecosystem: Engineered > Bioreactor > Semi-continuous > Anaerobic >... | reverse complement strand
TAGCCCTCGGCGGAACAGGGGCCAGGACCTATGAAGAGAACCTCAGGTACGGATATGGAGGCATGCTTTATGTAGGGGACGTAGTGTCAACAGAGCCCGGGAATATGTCCAATGTAACAAGGCGGGCGGTTAATGATCTAATTGCTGCATGTAACCATTCACCAAGCTGTACTTATTTGAACTTTAACCGGGACTGTCCCCGGGTCATTTTCATTCCTGTTGTGGACAGCCTGCAGGTAAACGGTCGAGATGAAGCAACTGTTGTAGGATTTGCATCCTTTTTTCTGGAAGGAACGAGAAACAGCGGAGGGCACACCGAAGTCATAGGCCGCTTTGTGAGGACGGTGGCTTCCGGGGAGATTGAAGTAGGACAGAGAGACTATGGAATAAGAGGCGTCAAATTAGTCCGTTAGATACGGTGAAACTCCAGTTATTAGGACAAAGGAACAAGGGCAAAAGTCATAGAATATTGTTATGAAGTATGAGCGGAAAGGAAGGAAGGCAGACCCACAAAGTGACGACTTTTGCTGGATAGGAATCCTTAAGGCAGTGTTATATAATGAAGCTAACCCGATGAGACAGTACAAAAGAATATTTTTGAAGGAGGCGCATTATCATGTTAAAACAAATAAAATTTTGTTTGGATTATCTAAGATGCTTGCGCAATAAAGAAGAGGGACAAGCCATGGTGGAGTACGGCCTGATCATAGCTTTGATTGCCATTGCGGTCATCGCGGCCCTGTTAACCTTGGGACCCAAGATTGCCGGGCTTTTTAATCAGGTATCGGATCAACTGCCTGGTAGTACCGGTAGTTCCACTTAATAGGATGTCTACAAATCTCAGCGGGAAAAGGCGAAAAAGAACATCGAGCTGAATAACACCAGCCCTACTGCTATATGGTAGGGCTATTTTTTCAAAAAGGGGTTCTCACGATGAATAACAGAGGACAGGCTTTGCTGGAATTTGCATTGATTCTTCCGCTGCTGATTCTCCTTTTGATGGGCATCATTGAATTCGGCAGGATATTCAATGCCTATATCGTACTGAATCATTTGTCCCGCGAAGGGGCGAGATATGCGGCAACGGGTGAATCCTATACAACAATTCATGATATGATTACAGACGGTGCCGCTGTTTTGGGTGCCGGATCCCTTCAGATCACGATTAGCCCGGCACAAAGCCATTTGACGCGGGGAAATCCGGTTACTGTTAAATTGGAATTCGATCTGCCGTTATTCATACCGCTTATCAACAATCTGTTGTCAAACCCAATGCATTTGACGGCAGAAACGACTATGCGTGTAGAGTAGGGGGAGACTATGGCTGGCTTCAACAAGAAGATTTGGATCCTGGCAGGGGTTTTATCTTTTATTGCAACTTTATTGGTATATCAATATCTGTCAGGCCTTGAAAAACCCAATGAAGAGAATTTGGCTCCAGTCTATGTAGCCGTTCAGGATATTCCTGCCCGTTCAGTCATTGTCAAGGAGATGGTGGCGGTTCAAAAAGTACCGCCGGAATACATTCATCCTTTGGCCGCTACCAGACTGGAAGATATCGTAGGAAAAACGGCAGACGAAACGATTCTGGCAAATGAGCAAATCATCATGACGCGTTTGGCAGAAGAAAATACATCAAAACTGTCCTATAAGATTCCTGAAGGCAAAAGAGCCGTAACCATCAGCGCGAATGAGATCATACTGGTGGGAAACCTTGTGCATCCCGGAGATTTTGTTGACGTTTTGGTTACATTGGAAGCTGAGACTGTTGAGGAGGGGAATCAGACAATTCAATACCTCCATTCGACAAAAACAATTCTTCAAAATATTCAGGTTTTGGCTGTAGGGCCTAATATGTATAACCATAATTCCAATGCTCAGGAAATACCGAAATCGATTACCCTTGCCGTTACCCCGGTTGAAGCGGAGCAGCTGGTGCTTGCCGAGGTAATGGGCAATATTCGTCTGGCCTTAAGGCCTGTATTGGATCAGGAAAAGGCGGAAACGCCGGGAGCTGTTCGACGGGACATTTCCGCCGGTAAAGCGAAAACGATAAGGAATCATCAATAATCCCAGGAGGTTGAGGAAAATGAAAATCACAGTCCTAATAGCAGATGATATGGAGGAAACCCGTAATAATATCAAGGTCATGCTGGGATTTGATGAGCGCATCGAGGTGGTTGGGGAGGCTGAGAATGGAGAAGAAGCAGTAAAGGCGGCAAAAAATCTCCAACCCCATATTGTACTGATGGATATTCAAATGCCTGTCCTAGACGGATTAAAGGCGACTGAAGAGATCTGTCTCTCCAATCCGAATACGGCTGTGATCATCATGTCCGTTCAGGGGGAGCAGGAATACCTGAAGCGAGCTATGGGAGCAGGGGCCCGGGAATACGTTATAAAACCCTTTACAAGTGAAGAGCTGATCGATACCATTATCAAGGTCTTTGAGATGGAGGAAAAGCGAAAGATTTACAAACAAAGCCAGGAAATCGGAATGGAAGAAGACGACCAGGGCCGCATACTGACGATTTTCAGCACGAAAGGTGGAGTCGGGAAAAGTACTCTGGCCGTGAACCTGGCCATCAGCATCGCTAAAATCTCCAAAAAGAAGGTAGCCCTTTTGGACTTTGATTTGCAGTTTGGGGATGTAGCCTTGATGCTCAACATTCAACCGAAAAAGACCATCTATAATTTGGTTGAGGATATTAATACAATCAACGAAGAACTGATAGAGGATTATTTGATCACCCATTTTTCAGGCATTCGGGTACTCTGTGCCCCAACGAAACCTGAATATGCGGAATACATCACACCCGGAATTATAGAGAAAGTTTTGAAACTGCTTCGGAAAAATTACAGCTTTGTGGTGATCGATACAACCCAGAGCTTTTCGGATGTCATTTTAACCACTCTTGATGCATCGGATAATATCCTTTTTCTTTCAACGGCTGATTTGCCTACGATCAAGAATGTAAAGCTGGGTCTGGATGTTTTGGAAACCTTAAATTATCCTAAGGAAAATATCAAATTTGTACTGAACAAGGCTTCAGAGCAATTTGGCGTAAAATATGCCGATATTGAGCAGACACTGGGGATAGAAATATTCTCTTTTATCCCTGAGGACAGTGCGACGGTCATTACCTATGCCAATAAGGGCTTTCCTTTTATTTTGGCTCGTTCAGAGAGGAAAATATCCAAGAGCATTCATACTTTGGCGGAAGATCTTCTGGGCATGGGCCATGGTGAGAAGAAGAAGATCTTTAACTTTCTGCTGTGAGTTAAGCTGAGGGATGAATAAGGGAGGAGATCCATTTGTCGTTATTGCAGCGTTTGGAAAAAGAAAGACAGAGCCAGGGTATAAAGGAGAAGCGAACGGAAACAGCCATGAAGGCTCCTGCCATAACAAATGCAAAGCAAGATTTAATGCAGGAGATGAAACAGCAAGCCCTTAAGATGCTGATTGATGAGATTGACCCTGAGCTCCTTAAAAGGGCGAAGGAGAGTCAGGATACCGGGGAATTGGAAAAAGAAATATCGGAGATGGTCGATGACTTTCTGGGAGATCAGGACACTTTCCTTGGCAGAAATGAAAAGAACAAGCTTATAGAAGAGATCCTATACGAATCCGTAGGTTTTGGCCCGATTCAGCCCCTTATCCACGATGATTCCGTTTCTGAAATCATGGTCAACGGCCCCCATCAGGTTTATGTTGAAAGGAAGGGAAAACTGGAGCTGACCGATATCAAGTTTCGCGATGACGCCCATGTGATGAACGTCATTGAAAAAATTGTTTCACCTTTGGGAAGGCGAATTGATGAAAGTTCACCGACCGTTGATGCCCGTTTGCCTGACGGTTCCCGTGTTAATGCAATTATACCTCCTTTGGCACTGAATGGACCTGTCATTACGATAAGAAAGTTCGCCAAAAAGCCCTTAAACATCAATGATTTAATCCGTTATGGTACCTTATCGCCCAATATGGCTACATTTATCAAAGCCTGTGTCAAGGGCAAACTGAATATTGTGGTATCCGGAGGAACAGGCAGCGGAAAAACCACAACTTTGAATGTCCTGTCTTCCTTTATTCCACCGGATGAGCGTATCATAACGATCGAGGATGCTGCAGAGCTGCAGCTGGCTCAAGAACATGTGGTGCGGTTGGAGGCCAGGGCGGCCAATATCGAAGGGAAAGGAGCCATTCCCATTCGGGAGCTGGTAAGGAATTCCCTTCGTATGAGACCGGACCGTATCGTTGTCGGAGAAGTTCGTGGCGGCGAAGCACTGGATATGCTGCAGGCCATGAATACAGGGCATGAAGGTTCTCTGACCACCGGACACGCCAATTCTCCAAGGGATATGATATCTCGTCTGGAGACCATGGTATTGATGGCCGGTATGGATTTGCCGATACGGGCTATTCGGGAGCAGATTGCTTCAGCTGTGGATTTGATCATTCAGCAGAGCCGGTTGAGGGACGGTTCCAGGAAAATCACCCATATTACGGAAGTCCAGGGAATGGAAGGAGATGTCATTACCCTTCAGGACATTTTTCTATTTGAGCCTACCGGTCGTGACCCAGGGGGAAAGATGCTGGGCCGGTTTGTCTCTGCAGGGATCAGGCCAAAGTTCATTGAAAAATTGGAGGCCCAGGGGATTTATCTTCCTAAAGAAATTTTTGCTAAGGAATGATTAGCTATGGTTCTACCGCTCATGATGCTGTTCTTTTCACAGGGGATACTCATCTACAGCATTCTTGTCATCTTTATCAATAAAAAAACCGCAATAAGCCGTATACAAAAGTACATTCAAAGCAATGAAAAAAAGAAGAAAAAAGAAGCCTTGAACAAAGACGGCTTTCGGCAACTTTCCAAGGCCATTGGAAAGAAGTTATCGGGCATCATTTTTTTAAAAGGTTATCAAAGATATTTGAAAACGGAATTGGAAAGGGCCAATATCCTGTTAAAAGTAGAAGAGGTTATTACGATTAGTTTGTTGTTGTCGATGTTTGGCTTGGTCTATTACGGGTTTTCCCAAAATTTGATGATGTCTGCCGTCTTATCTGTGTTTTTGTGGCTGCTTCCCTTGCTTATTATTTCATCAAAAAAGAAAAAGCGGATTAAAGAAATCAATAACCAGCTGGGTGATTTATTGGTCCTGATATCGAATTCATTGAAAGCCGGATATAGCTTTTTGCAGTCAGTCGAGGCAGCGGCAAAGGAGATGCCTCCGCCTATCTCCGATGAATTTGTGAAAATGCTCCGTGAAATGAATTTAGGAGTCAGCACAGAAAAAGCTCTGGACAACTTGACGAATAGGGTTCAAAGCCGTGATCTGGAAATGATTGTAACAGCTATTCTCATTCAGAGGCAGATTGGCGGAAATTTGGCTGAGGTTCTCGATAATATTTCCTATACGATTCGGGAGAGAATAAAAATAAAAGGAGAAATAAAGGCAATGACGGCTCAGGGTAGAATGTCCGGCGTCATCATCTCCTTATTGCCGGTTTTTTTGACGGTGGTCTTTTTCCTCTTAAATCCCCAATATATTATGAGGCTTTTTACAAACCCTATCGGAATCGGAATGCTTTTGTTTGGCATTATTATGCAGATTATTGGAATGATTATGATTAAGAAGATTACCAGTATAGAGGTCTAGGGGGATCTGAATTGCTGTTTTATGTTTTGCTAAGTATATTTGCTGCCCTGCTATGCATCATATATATCATCATCTGTCAGCTTACAAAAGAGCGCATGGCCATTGCTGAAAGGCTGGAAGATATTCAGAACAAGGAAAATAACGGCCCTGAGGAGTTAAACCTTCCTTTTTATACAAGAGCCATAAAACCGATCGTTGATAAACTGGAAAAGGCTATCGGCCGTATCACGCCCGTCGGTATGAAGAAAAGCATTGAGCACAAACTTCATATGGCCGGGGATCCCTTTAAGAATGGGATAAGCAGTTGGGTGGCCCTGCGCACCTCATGTTTTTTCGGCATACCCGGTCTTACCTTTCTGTTTCTTTTTGCATTTCAAGTTTCCGCTGAATACTGGTTTCTTATCGGTATTATTTCCCTTCTGCTGGCAATGCTCATCCCACAGACATTTCTCAGGCAAAAAATTGAGGCAAGGCAAAGGGAAATTCAGAAGACATTGCCCGACGTTTTGGATTTGGTTACCGTCAGCGTGGAAGCAGGGCTTAGTTTCGATGCAGCCCTGGGAAAAGTCGGAGAAAAAATGCCGGGACAACTGGCAAAACTCTTTAATCGTGCCCTCCAGGAGATCAAAATGGGAAGAAGCAGAAGGGATGCGTTTAAGGAAATGGCGGAAGAAACAGGTGTTGCTGATCTTATAGCTTTCATCAGCGCCATTATTCAGGCAGATCAGCTGGGTGTCAGCATTGCCAATGTACTTAGAATTCAATCCCAGCAGATGAGAGATAAGAGAAGGCAGCGGGTCCAGGAAAATGCAATGAAGGCTCCAGTCAAAATTCTTATTCCCCTGGTTGTGTTCATCTTCCCCACGATCTTTATCATCCTGTTGGGTCCGGCGATCTTGATGATCATGGAGGTATTCTCCCTATAGGAAATCTTTGGAGTGAAAGGGGCAGGCAGCATGAAGATCATCGATCAAACGGAAGGCATTGTAATCGGCGAAGACATACGGTGGGCCAGAAGTATCTTCACCCGCCTTAAAGGGCTCATGTTTCGCAAAAGCTTAGGGCCTCAGGAAGGCATTTTGATGTATCCCTGCAACAGTATTCACACCTTTTTTATGAATTTTGTAATCGATGTCCTTTTTTTAGACGGGCAAATGAAAGTAATAAAGCAGATTGAGAATTTAGAAGCCGGAAAAGTGATTTCCCCTGTTCCAAAAGCCAGGTATGTTCTGGAGTTGCCCGGAGGGAAGTTACGAAGATTCGGTAATTTAGCGGGGCATATCTTAAGGATCGAAGAGTAATGCTTCACAGACACGGTGAGACACCGTGTCTGTATTTTTTTATATAGGCTGCGGTGGATATAGAAAAGCGCTACTGGTATTTGGCTTCGCTTTATTGTACAATATTAGTAATGAGAGAAGGAAGGGATGAGTGAGATGAGTACTGCAAGATTGAGTCTGCGCTTACTTGGCACCCATGTCATTATTGCAATCATGTTCGTTTTTGCCTGGCCTCTGATGGAGCTATTTCAAAAAAACGAATTCCTGCAGTGGCTGATTTGTATCTTCTTTATCGGTGCTTATGCCCTGGCCATGTACTCTGACTTGAGCAATATTGGACTGAAGGATGTAAAAAGGAATACATACGTGCCTTATAAAGGCTTTGCAGCCGGCCTCATGGTTTCAACGGTTACGGTTGTACTGGTCATATTGGCCCTTGCATTTAAGCTCAAGCAGGGCGACGGCCAAGATCTGATCAGCTGGTCAAAGGTTCCTGAAGTCATTTTACGCATATGGCTTAGCCCCTATGTCAAGGTATTCAGGGCTTTTCCGGATCTCATGCCGGCTTTAGGTTTGATTGATGTCATAGTCTTTCCGCTGATTACCGGTATTAGCTATTTATTCGGACCTTATCAGTACAAAAAGGTGGTTGATGTGATCAAGAAAAACAATGCCCTCCGGGAAGAAAAGTCAAAAATGAATAAGGACTGATAAGAGAATTTTCAGGCATCCTTGGTAAGGATGCTTTTTTATTGCCTTGCAATGCCAGAAAGGTATAAAGGTCTTTCTTTTAGATAAAAATAGAGAGTATAGTGCTAATCCCTTTAAAATATCCTGTGCCTAAGCAGAGAAAGTATAAACTCCATGACCGTTTGGAGGTTGACAAATGGATGAAAAAGTAAAAGGGAATTTGGTCATCATCGGCGGAGCAGAAGACAAAGAAGGGGAATGCATCATCCTCAAGAAACTGGTGGAACTGGCAGGGGGAAGAGACGGAAATCTGGTTATTCTGACCGCCGCCACTGAAGAGCCCAAGGCAACGGGAGACCAATATACCTCAATCTTTAGTCGATTGGGGATAGAGGACATAAATGTGGTAGACATCCAAACCCGTGAAGATGCCAACAACAAGAAAAATGTTGAGCTCATTGAAAAAGCGACCTGTATCTTTTTTACGGGCGGAGACCAACTGCGGATTACTTCCATAATGGGCGGGACATTGGCGGAACGTATGCTGCAAAAAGTGTATGAGAGAGGTGTTGTGATTGCAGGAACAAGTGCCGGGGCGTCAGTTATGAGCGAGACGATGATCACTGCAGGAAACGATGATGACGCCCCAAAAAAATGCACTTTGAAAATGGCACCCGGCCTGGGGCTTTTGAAGGATGTGGTGATCGATCAGCACTTTGCTCAGCGAGGGCGGATTGGGAGGCTGTTGACGGCCATTGCCCAGAATCCCCATGTGTTGGGGATAGGAATAGATGAAGACACGGCGATTGTGGTAAAGCCCGATTCAACCTTTGAAGTGATCGGTTCCCATGCGGTAACCATCATTGACGGGATGAGTTCCGATTTTTCAAATGTATCTGAGCTAAAGCCAGATGAGATATTGGCATTTACCAATATTACCATGCATTTGTTGCCTTCTGGCTTTCAATATAATATTAAATCCAGGGTGCCCATAACAAGGAGGTAGTTTTTTTGCAAATTCATGAGATAAAGGCTTTTAGGGGAAGAAACATCTATAGCCACAGAAAAGTGATCAAGATGACGGTGGAAATTCAAGAGTGGGAAGATATACCAACAAAGGATATCGCCGGGTTTATTCCTCGTTTACTTGAAATGCTTCCTGGACTTAAAGATCACTGTTGTTCCCTTGGATATCCAGGAGGATTCATTGAGCGATTGAATGAGGGGACATATTTACCTCATGTTATTGAGCACATCGCTTTGGAAATTCAGAATGTTCTTGGCTATTCTGTGAGCTTTGGAAAAGCGAGACAGGTAGGAGACAGCTCCATATACGATATCATTTTTGCTTATGAGAATGAGACTGCAGGCATTGAGGCCGGCAGACTTGCAGTTCAATTGGCGGAAGCACTTTGCCAGGGGGATGAAATCGATTTGGATAAATCCCTGTCAAGGATCAGCGAGAAGGCTTTAAAGAGCGATTTGGGACCCAGCACCGCTGCAATTGTGGAGGCTGCCCTTGAAAGGGGAATACCCGTTACAAGGCTTGGAAAGGGAAGTATTCTACAGCTTGGATATGGGAAATATCAAAAAAGAATTGAAGCGACCATAACGGATAATACCAGCTGCATTGCCGTAGACATTGCATGTGATAAAAGCACAACGAAAACCCTGTTATCGGAGGTGGGAATTCCCGTTCCGAACGGAGGGGTTTGTTCCAGTGTTGAAGAAGCCCTGGAAATCGCATCTAAAGTCGGGTATCCTGTTGTTGTAAAGCCTGAATCCGGTAATCAAGGAAAAGGAGTTTCTGTTGAGCTAAATACTTCCGATGAAGTGGTGGCTGCATATCATATTGCCCGGCAATTTGATGAAAACGTAATCGTTGAAGAATTTATTCCTGGTAAGGATTATCGAGTACTGGTTGTCGGCGAGAAAATAGCGGCAGTTGCCCAGAGAATTCCGGCCCATGTAATCGGAGACGGAAAAAACACAATAAAAGATCTGGTGGAAAAGCTGAATCAGGATGAAAGAAGGGGAATCGACCATGAAAAGCCCCTTACAAAAATAAAGGTTGATGAAATCAGCCTGGCTTTATTGAAGAAGCAAGGCTATACCCTGGACAGTGTTCCTGGGAAAGGGGTCAAGGTTTATCTCAAAGCCAACGGTAACTTAAGCACCGGCGGCGAGGCCATTGACTGTACGGAGAAGATTCATCCCGTCAATCGTGAAATAGCGATCAGGGCAGCGCGGGTGATCGGATTGGATGTGGCGGGAATTGACTTAAGGTGCGAGGACATCGCCAAGCCAATTACTGAAGGAGCCGGAGCGATCATCGAAGTCAATGCAGCCCCGGGAATTCGGATGCATTTATATCCTTCAAAGGGGAAACCGAGAAAAGTGGCTGACCTTATCGTGGATATGCTGTTTCCTTCGGGGAGCAGGCACTCTGTTCCAATCGTATCCATTACGGGAACCAACGGAAAAACAACGACCACTCGAATGGTCGCCCACATACTTCAGGTTCATGGTTTGAATGTGGGGATGACCACGACGGGGGGAGTCTATATCAATGAAAAATGTATCATGAAAGGAGATACCACCGGACCGGCAAGCGCTCAGATCGTGTTATCGGATAAAAGCGTTGATGCTGTCGTTTTGGAAACAGCCCGGGGCGGAATTATTCGATCAGGCCTTGGATACGATTTAAGCGATGTAGGGGTAATCACCAACATCAGCGAAGATCATCTGGGCCTGGACGGAGTGTACAACCTGGAGGATTTGCTTCATGTAAAATCCCTGGTTGTAGAGGCGGTCAAAAGCAACGGATATGCTGTATTGAATGCCGATGACTCCATGGTGGTTCAAGCGGCCAAGAGGGTAAAGTGCAATATCATCTACTTCTCCAAACGGGAAGATAATATTATCGTGCATAAGCATTTGTCAGAAGGAGGAGTAGCTGTATTCATCCGAAACGATTATATAACGGTTGCCACCGGCGACAGTTTGATTCAAAGCCTGCATATTGCACAAATCCCTGCAACCTATGGAGGTAGGTTGATCCATAATATTGAAAACAGTTTGGCCGCTTTTAGCGTGGCTTATGCTATGAAAATTCCTCTGGCAACAATAGAAAAAGCCTTAAGTTCATTCTATTCGGACGTATTGCAAAATCCGGGCAGATTCAATATCTTTAATGTCAGGGACTTTCGCGTCATTATCGACTATGGCCATAACATTGCCGGATACCGGACCGTTGCCAATGCAATTAAGAAGCTCGGGGCTACCAGGTTGATAGGAATCATCGGCGTACCGGGGGACCGGGATAACAACAGCATAAGAACCATAGGGAGGATTTCCGGCGAAACCTTTGATCGAGTCATTATCAAGGAAGATTTGGACTTGCGCGGAAGGAAACAGGGTGAGGTGGCCAGGCTGCTGGAGGAAGGTGTTTTGTCGGCGGGATTGCCCAAGCAAAATATCAGGATTATCTATAATGAAATCCAGGCCCTCAGAACTGCTATGAATGATGCCAAACCGGGAGACCTGATCGTGATCTTTTATGAAAATTTAGAACCGGTTTTAGAGGTTGTTCAATGCACGAGTGAGGAGATTGAAGAGAAAGAGGAAATCAAATCTCAGATTACAGTATAAGGAAAGCCTGCGGAAATTGAAGTCCGCAGGTATTTTTCTTATGGATCGGAAAGTCCCTTTGGCAAATGCAGAAAGCTGTTTTTCTCAGCCGTTGTTTGGCTTTTCTTTTTTTGGTGTATAGTATAAAATGTTAGAAGAAAGCGAGGTAGAAAAAAATGGAGATCAGTTATAAAGAAATTGAGTTATCGGATAAACCAATATTTGATTACTATTTCTCCCTAAGACCATTTGAAAATTCTGAGTTCACCTTTACAAATTTGTTCATTTGGAGGCACAGCTATAAAATAGAATTCGCGGTAATAGAGGATCACCTGTGTTTGGCAGGATGCTATAAGAATCATTTTCCTATCTTATTTCCCCCGGTCGGAAAGGACCTCAATAAAACGGGCATAGTCCTGGAAAGAATGATTGAGGATTATAAGAGAAGGGGCTTTCCCATCATCATCAAAGGGATTACGGAATTCTATCGGGATTTGTTCGAGCAGTGGGCACCTGGCTTGCTAAACTATGAGGAGGACTATAACAATTATGATTATGTTTATTTAAGCAAGGACTTAATCAAACTGGAGGGAAGGGCATATCACAGCAAGCGGAATCATATCAATCAATTCATAAAATCCTATGAGTATCAGTATGAAAGCATCAATGAGAACAATATTGAAGAGTGTATGATAGCAGAAATGGAATGGGCTGCCAATCGACGGGACGATCCGGATCTACTTCATGAAAAAGAAGCCATTATGGAGGCCTTGAGGAATTTCGATGCTTTGCAACTGAAAGGAGGGGCCTTGCGAATAGACAATAAGATTCAAGCCTTCTCTTTAGGGGAGCTTTTAAATCCTGATATGGCGGTGATTCACATTGAGAAAGCCAATATCAATTACAAAGGTTGTTATGCAATGATTAACCAGCAGTTTGCAGAGCATGAATGGAGCCAAGTTACATATATCAATCGCGAAGAAGACATGGGGATTCCAGGGCTTCGAAAGGCAAAGGAGTCCTATCATCCCGTAAAAATGATAAAGAAATTTACCGGGACCCTTGGGAACGAATGATGTAGGGAAATCGCTTTGAATACTTTGAGAGGAAGATGGATATTGGAGATTCGATTGGTAAAGGATTCAGATTTGGATCAGGTTAAAAAACTCTGGCAATATTGTTTCAATGATACACCGGAATTCGTTGAGTGGTTTTTTGCCAATCGCTTTAGCCCAAATAATACCCTGGTACTATATGAAGGAAACAAAGTCGAATCCGCTCTGCAGCTTTTGCCGTATAAGATAAACTTAAGGGATAGAGAAATGTGTACTTCGTACCTGGTCGGTGTTTCAACCTGGCCTGAAGCCCGGGGCCGTGGTTATGTAACAAAATTGTTAAAAAAAGCCACTGAACTGATGAGGGAACGGCAACAGTGGGTATCTGTGCTACTCCCTTTTCAATATTCCTTTTATCGGAAATATGGCTGGGAGGTTTGTTATGAATTTCTGCTTTACCAGGATTGCGCCGACTGGAGCCCGATGCAAGGATCAAACCATGCTACAATCAAACCAATCGATTTAGAGGCAGACCTGTATCTACTGGGAAAAAGCTATTCCTATTTTACCAGGTATTATAACGGTTCTATGAGTAGAGATAAGGATGATTGGGCAAGGCTTTGGATGGATCACGTATTAGACGGCGGGGTAGGTTATATACTAACTGAAGAATCCGGAGAGCTTGGCTATGTTTTATTTTCGATTGCAGGCCAGAACCTGCATATCCGTGAACTGATTTTTACAGGATACCGCGCAAAGCGGGAGCTTTTGCGCTTTATCGGCAAACATCAAGGCCAGGTCAGCACATGGTCCTGGAGAGCCCCAATGGATGATATGACTTATATGGAAATGCTGGACCCACGGAAGAACTTATGCAAATTTCCCTTCGCAATGGGGAGAATTATAGATGTTGAGCAAGCTTTATCCAATATCCCGATGAATGTGGATATGGAGATAGTGCTGGAGGTGACGGATCCCTTCATCGAATGGAACAACGGTCGATTCCGCCTTTCTGTTGACAATGGCAAACTGACAGTGAGAAAAACGATGAAATCCGCGGAATCCCTTCTGTCCATTCAAACTTTAAACCAGCTGTTATGGGGAACCATTCATCCCCGGAAGGCTATTTCGGAAGGCAAGATCCTTTGTGTCAAAAACGACGTGCTGGAGAAACTGAATACCATTTTTCCGCCTGTTCCGGTTTACTTGGGAGAGGAATTCTAATCAAATAATACCAGGCATGTCATTGAGGTTATAAAAGCATAAATTTAAGAGTTTATAAACATAGGGTGAATGCATTGTGTTTCCTATCTATTTCATTGGACTCACGATAGGAGTGTTGACCTCATGGATTCAATCCAATGTAAATAAGTTCATTGTAAAGGCATCCTTGTCTATGGAATCACCGGGAACGATGCTTTTCGTTTGTAGCTTTTTATTTAAAATGTTCGTTGCCATGGGAATCCTTCTATCGGCAGCAGCGTATTCCATCGGCTTTATGCTCTCAACAGCAGGAGGAATGCTTCTTTATATCTTTTTATACGCGGTTATTTGGTTCATCAGACAGCGTAGCACTTATTGATTGGGAGGAATATGATGGACATTCATATAGAACCTAGCGTATGGTATACCATACCAGTATTCGGTGGAATACCGGTAACAGATGCTGTATTTGTTACATGGCTGGTCATGGCAATACTTATTGTGTTTGGACTGGTCGTTCGATTTGTTTTATTGCCCAAATTTGAAGACTTGCCAAAGGGATTTCAAAACATTCTGGAGCTTTTCGTTGAGTGGATTTATCATTTTTGTGAAGATACCATGCATGAACGGGGAAGGGGAATCGCTCCTTACATTGGTACCATAGCTCTCTATCTGGCTCTGGCCAATACCATTGAGTTGATCGGTTTGCGTCCCCCTACAACCAATTTAGGCGTTACCTTTGCTTTAGCCATAATGACCTTTATCTTAATCAATTATTATGGCATCAGGAAGAAAGGCGTACTGGGCAGACTCAAGGATTTTACAAAACCGGTTGCGATCATGGCGCCTATTAAGTTTTTTTCAGAACTTGCAATACCGGTTTCCATGGCATCTCGACTATTTGGCAACATCTTGGGTGGCTTGGTTGTCATGGAAATCATATATAAGGTGGTCCCTGTTGCCGTCCCGGCAGCCCTGGCCATATATTTTAATTTGTTTGATGGATTGATGCAAACTTTTATCTTTATCACCCTGACATTATCTTTTATTGGAGATGCCTTGGAATAGTCTGGCAGGTAAATATCGGGGAGGTGACAATGATATGGATGGAGCAGGATTGGCAGCTATTGGCGCCGGATTGGCCGTTATAACGGGATTGGGTGCCGGAATCGGTATGGGGATAGCTACCAGTAAAGCCGTAGAGGCCGTAGGAAGACAACCTGAGGCCACAAATCAGATAAACAGGATCTTGCTATTAGGATTGGCTCTTACGGAGTCTGTAGCGATCTATGGTTTTGTTATTGCTTTATTGATTCTTTTTACCAGATAGTTTATAGAAGGAGATGGTTTATCCTCTCCTTCTGTAAGTATATGGAACATGATTTAGAAGTGGAATAGCTCGGAAAGAAAATGGCCGAATCGATTTTGAATGGTGGGATAAAGATGTTGGATTTTAACCAGCTTATCTGGACCTTTATTTTTCATATTATCAATATTATTATTTTATACTTCATCCTGCGTCGATTCCTTTTTAAGCCAATAAGAAATTTTCTAAATGCTCGGGAAGAGAAGTTCAAAGCCCGAAAAGCAGAATTGGATGAGCGGCAGAGAAAGATCGATGAAATGGAGGCTTTATGCAAGCAAAAGCTGGAAGAAGCGAAAAATGAAGCAAAAAAAATCATTGATAAAGCCAATGAAGGAGCCCAGGATCACTTAAGGGAAGCCCGGCTCCAAGCAAGTGAACAAGTCAAGTTGATGTTGGAAAGAGGCAGAAAAGAACTTGAGGCTGAAAGAAAGCTGGCAATGGAGGAATTGAAAACACAAGCAGCCATATTGGCTGTTGAGATCGCTTCAAAGATACTGGAGAAAAATATTACAGTCGAAGACAACAAAAGGATTATTGAGGAGTTCCTTGAAGAGGTGAAATAAGAATGGAAAGCGATTTTTCAACGGCTTTGGCAAAAGGTTTCATTGAGGATGCGGCAAAAGCTTTCATGGAACAGTTGAAATGGGTGATTCATTTATTCAGATTGCATCCGGAGTATCGCAGTATATTGGATAAAGAGGACATGCCCATGGAAAAGAAGATGAACTTGTTGGATGAAATGATGAAAGGAAAGGTAGATCCTCAAGTTTATCATTTGGTTTTAATGTCGGCGTCAACCGGGAATTTTCATTTGTTGGAGAGGATACAGAATGAGGTAGAAAGAATCATTGAGGAAAGGGATCGTACTACAAGAGGAATCGTTGAATCAGCCTTTGATCTGGACGATGAAATGCTATCGAAACTGGAAAAGCGTTTTTCAGATCTTATGGGAAATCAGGTTAAGCTTGAGCTGCGCAAAAATCCTGACATCATTGGAGGTGTTGTCGTTACTATAAATGATACTGTTTTTGATGGCAGTATTCGAAATCGTTTGCTTCAAATGAAGAGGCATATCCTGCAGGAGTAAAGTTGAGAAGGGGTTTAGAAAAATATGGATGCCCAATTGATCAGTAAACTATTACGTGAAAAGATTGAAAATTACCAGAATATATATCATAGCCAAAACATCGGGACAGTTCTTCGCTCAGGAGATGGAATCGTGCAAATGGATGGCCTGCAAGGCTGTAAATACGGTGAACTGCTGGAATTTGAAGGAAATGTCTATGGCATCGCATTAAATCTCGAAGAACACCAGGTTGGAGCCGTTTTGCTCAATGACCAGCATACCGTTAAGGAGAAAAGCATTGTAAGAAGCACAGGGAAGGTTGTGCAGGTACCGGTCGGTGAAGAACTGCTGGGCAGGGTCATCAACCCCTTGGGGGAACCCTTGGATGGAAGGGGCAAAATTCATGCAAAGCAGTATAGAGCGATTGAACAGGATGCACCAAGTATTCTTGACAGAAAAAGCGTTCAAATTCCCCTGCAGACAGGATTGCTTGCCATTGATTCCATGATCCCTATAGGGAAAGGACAGAGGGAACTGATCATTGGAGATCGGCAGACGGGAAAGACTGCTATCGCTTTAGATACCATACTAAACCAAAAGGGGAAAAATGTGATATGCATTTATGTTGCTATTGGTCAGAAAGCCTCCAGCATAACCCAGTTCATCAACGTCCTTCGAGAAACAGGAGCAATGGAGTATTCGATTGTGGTTTCAACAACAGCCAGTGATTCAGCTCCCATGCAGTATATTGCCCCTTTTTCAGGGTGCACCATTGGAGAATACTTCATGTACAATGGCCGAGACGTACTAATAGTATATGATGATCTCTCCAAGCATGCCGTTGCCTACAGAACCATGTCGCTGCTTTTAAGGAGGCCGCCGGGCAGGGAAGCTTATCCCGGTGATATATTTTATCTTCATTCACGTCTACTGGAGAGAGCTGCACAGCTAAAGGATGAGAAGGGTGGGGGATCTTTAACGGCCTTGCCTATTGTTGAGACTCAAGCCGGGGATATATCAAGCTATATACCAACGAATGTCATTTCCATTACAGATGGCCAAATATACCTGGAAAGCGAGCTGTTTTTCAGCGGTGTTCGCCCGGCTGTCAATGTTGGGCTATCCGTCTCCCGTGTTGGAGGCGCTGCGCAAATAAAAGCCATGAGGAAGGTGGCCGGGAGACTAAGGCTGGATCTTTCCCAATACAGGGAGCTGGCGGTGTTTGCCCAATTTGGATCGGAATTGGATGCTTCTACCCAGGAGCTGTTGGCTCAAGGGGAAAGGATTACCGAGGTACTGAAACAAGACCAGTATCACCCGATGGACGTGGCTGATCAGGTTATTTTGTTATACATCGTTACAAAGAAGTTGCTTCTCGATATACCGGTTAAGGAGATCAAGAATTTCAAATACGCTTTTTTAGAATATGTAAATCATAATTATCCCCAAATTGCTGAAAAGATCAAATCAACCGGGGACATCAATGAAGAAGAGATGGCTTTGCTGGAAGAGGCCCTAAACGAATTCAAGAGTATTCTAAAGACAGAAAAAGATGAGACCAAAGGGGAATAAGGAAAATAGCTTGGGTGATCCTATGCAAAATGCGAACGAAATAAAGCGAAGAATCAAGATGATCAAAGAGACGAAGCAAATTACAAAGGCAATGTATCTGATCTCATCGTCAAAGTTAAATAAAGCTCTGGCTCGATACAAGGCCAATGCTGCCTATTATGCCAAGGTGCGTTCCACATTAAAGGATATCCTGTTCCATACCCAGCTTGATATTGGACATCCTTTCTTGATACCCCGGGAAGGCGGCAGGACAGCGTATATCGTCATTTCCAGCGATAAGGGACTGTGTGGGGAGTATAACCACAATGTACTCAATAAAGCTGTGGAGCATATGAAAGATAAGAAGGAGAAGTACATTTTTGTAGTGGGGCATATCGCTCGCGAGTTTTTTTTGAGAAAGAATTATAATATTGATGTTGAATTCCTTTATGCTTCACAAAATCCTACATTCTATAATGCAAGGGAAATCGCGGAAGATATTATTGGCCTGTATAAAGCTCAAATGCTGGATGAGGTATATGTTGTTTATACCCGTATGGAGTCTTCGACCAATCTTGTTCCAAAGGTTATGAGAATCCTTCCTGTTACACGTTCCAATTTTGAAGATGTAGAGCTGGATTCAGATTACAAAGGAGAAATATATTATCATCCGTCGCCCAAGGCTGTTTTGGACTTGCTTATACCAAAGTATGTGATAGGACTTGTATATGGGGCTTTGGTGCAATCCTTTGCCAGCGAGCAACAGGCAAGAATGATGGCAATGGATACAGCCAGCAGAAATGCTGATGAAATGATTTCCAGGCTCCAACTGGAATACAATCGGGTAAGGCAAGCCAGCATTACAAATGAAATTGCTGAAATTATTGCAGGAGCGGAGGCACTGAAGTTCTAGCATTTAAGCATCCTTTTTCTCTAAAGAAGGAGATGAAAAAATGGAAGGCAGCAAAGGAAAAGTAGTTCAAATCATTGGCCCTGTTATTGATATAAGGTTTCCGGATGGCGCTCTTCCTCCAATTTTAAATGCACTAAAGGTAATGGATGGAGATCGAACGGTGTGGGTGGAGGTGGCGCAGCATCTGGGCAATCATACGGTTCGATGCATTGCCATAGAGTCTACGGAAGGGCTTCGAAGAGGGCTGGATGCTTATGATACCGGGGCCCAAATTTCTGTCCCTGTCGGCCGAGAAGTGTTGACTAGGGTTATGAATGTATTGGGGCAACCCATAGATGGCAGAGGGGAAATCCATACAGAGAAAAAGCTTCCGGTTCACCGTAACCCTCCGTCCCTGGAAGAACAGAACCCGGCCACAGAGATGCTGGAAACGGGTATCAAGGTGATTGATCTGCTGGCTCCCTATGCAAAGGGAGGCAAGATTGGTTTGTTCGGTGGCGCCGGGGTTGGGAAAACGGTTTTGATCATGGAGCTTATCCACAATATTGCAACCGAGCATGGCGGATTTTCTGTATTCACAGGAGTTGGCGAAAGGACAAGGGAAGGCCATGCTCTGCTTGAGGAAATGTGGGAGTCCGGTGTGATTGAAAAGACTGCCTTTATCTTCGGACAGATGAATGAACCGCCGGGATCGAGAATGAGGGCGGCTTTAACAGGCCTTACTGTTGCTGAATATTTCAGGGATTATGAGGGTCAAGATGTTTTGTTGTTTATAGACAATATATTTCGTTTTGTCCAGGCAGGCTCGGAGGTTTCTGCCCTCCTTGGTCGAATGCCGTCGGCGGTTGGTTATCAGCCTACACTGGCGACAGAACTCGGTGCTTTGCAGGAGCGGATTGCATCCACAAAAAAGGGATCCATTACTTCGGTACAGGCCATCTATGTGCCGGCTGATGATTTAACGGATCCTGCTCCGGCAACCACTTTTGCCCATCTCGATGCAACCACGGTTTTATCAAGGCAGATTGCTGAAATGGGTATCTATCCCGCAGTGAATCCCTTAGAGTCTACATCCAGAATTTTAGATCCCAGAATTATTGGAGAGCAGCATTATCAGGTTGCCAGGAGGGTTGAAGAAACCCTTCAAAGGTATAAAGAGCTGCAGGATATTATTGCCATACTGGGAATGGAGGAGTTGTCCGAAGAAGATCGCCTGCTTGTTTATCGCGCCAGGAAGATTCAAAGGTTTTTATCCCAGCCCTTTCATGTTGCTGAAACCTTTACCGGAATGAAAGGCCGATATGTGCCGATCGAGGAAACCATTGAAGGCTTTAGAGCCATAGTGGACGGCGAAGTGGATGATATTCCCGAATCGGCTTTCTATATGGTTGGAGGCCTGAAGGAAGTTTTAGAGAAAGCAAAGAATAGCAAAGAGTGGTGAGAACTGTGGCAGCCCGCTTTTATTTGGAAGTGATTACTCCTGAGAGAAGATTCTTTCAGGGCCAGGTTGAAATGGTGATTGTACAAAGCGTCGACGGAGAGATAGGGGTAATGAAGGGTCACATTCCAATGGTTACGCCAATCGCCGTGGGTACGCTGAAGATCAAGCAGAACGGAAAATGGAAAGAAGCTGCTATGAACGAGGGTTTTATGGAAGTCCTTCCTGATAAAACGATTATACTTTGTCATTCTGTTGAATGGCCTGAGGAGATTGATGAAAAAAGGGCAAGAGAAGCCATGGAGCGGGCTCAGGAGAGGATTAGGCAAAGAAACAGCCTCCGTGAATATCACGAGTCCAAGGCTGCTTTGGCACGGGCCATGACCAGGCTGAAAGTAAAGAAGAGATATAATATTGATTAAAAGAGCAAAATGAGATCATTCTGCTCTTTTCATCTTTTTATGAGGAATATGACAATATTTTTTCCCACAGCTGTAGAAATATAGAGAATCCTGGGAGGTTTATGATATAATATGATCAAGGTTGGCTTGGCCAATTTTCACTTGCCATCAACCGCCAAATACGCCGCAAAAGGGTAAGCGGTGCAGGTTTCGTACGAAGCAGGAGGAAACCATGAATAAGAAAAGATTCTATATGTTCCTGACGGTAATGGCGATCGTTGCCCTGGGTGCTTTATATCTTTTACTCAGAACTCCGTCAACCACAAAGGTCAATATGATACAAGTGGATAAGGAAGAACAGATCAATATGTTTTATTACCGAAGCGTTCCCGGGTTAAAAAGGGCGGAGGAGCTGGGGCTTGTTATGCCTGTTCACAGGAGATATGAGATTCCCGGCTGTGAAGCGGAACTGAAAATTGATCGAATCTGGTACAACCAAAAGGACGTTTACATTTTTTATCATGTGGAAAATTTGCCGCAGCTGGCCTATTTAGGCGGGCAATTATACCTTGAAGGCAACGTTCCCGAGGAAACTGCCGTTTTTTGGGGAGCTGATTCCATTGGTCGAGCATCGGAGAAGGGAGTGGTATATAAAGGAAACTTTTACAGCTGCCTTCGCCTCCCTGCGCTCAGAGACAGAAATCAGCAATTGCTCAAGGAGATCCATGAAATTTTTTACAGTCCCTATCTGGTCATTGATCAAAGCGGCAAAAAAGACAAAGAGGAAACGGGGTTTGAGTTTGATCCCATCAAGATAGAACTCAACTACAGCATTGATAAAGAATATCTCGAGAAGATCGAGATGGAGCATTCAGTGGATGTTGGGGATGGGCAGCTTAAATTTTATCAATTGAATATCGGCTCTTCCTATAACAGGCTTTATTTTCTTTATATCAACGATCGAAGGGATATCATCTATCATTTAAAAGGAACAATTCTATCGAATTCTGGCGAATATCACCGGTTCGATGGGGCTCCTGACGTGATAACCGAGTATCCCTATCATTACTATATCGATTTTTCTCCCTTCGATAAAACGCCCGATTCCATTGAGATTACGATTGAGTCTATGGATTTGATTGGGAATAAGCAGTTTGTTTTTGATATTATTCCGGAGGATTATGATAAGAAGTCACAGACATACCATGTAAAAAAAGAGATTGCATATATGGATAATGCGGAGATACTCTTGGATTCTGTCAAAACAGAAGAAGATATCGTATGGCTTTATATTTCCTATATTGAGAGAGAAGGACTAACAAGTCCCTATTCAATCCTGCGGGCTGAACTGCCAAATGCTGAAAAGGGCGCAGATGTTTTGGGTTCCATGCATCAATTAAGGCATCCTGTTGGAAATATCATTACCGTACAGAATTTAGGCAAAAAAGATTCCCAGAAGGTTCCCGAAATACTAGGGCTTGTTAGAAAAGGAGATAATCTATTTGGTTTTGGTCTGTCTAGGGAGTTTTGGGATACATCTGAAAAAATTCTCGTTCAAATTTCGAATTTGACTTATCGCATCAACGCAAATAAGAAAACAAATTTAAAACTGATGAACGAATAATGTCAGCACACAAGGAGGCAACAGTTCATGCTAAACAAGCAAGAGAGACATGGTGGCGACGTATACAGAATTGCACGTCAAATTCACATAGATCCAAATAAGGTTTTGGATTTCAGCGGAAATATCAATCCACTGGGAATACCCGTGGGACTGAAGGAATATATCTATCTACATCTTGATGAGATTACCCATTATCCGGATATGGAATACAGGCAATTGAGGGAGGCCATAGCAGAATATGCAAAGTGTCCGGTTGAATATGTCATGGTGGGTAATGGAGTGACGGAACTGATATTTCTCATCATGCAGTCGATTCGCCCTCAAAGGGTTCTGGTACCTTTTCCTACCTATGGCGATTACGAAAAAAGCATTCATCAGGCAGGGGGAGAGCTAATTTCCTATAGAATAAAGGAAGAATTGGATTTTAAATTAGATGTGGATTCTTTAGTCAGTGAACTGAATGGCAATTATGATATGCTGATTCTGTGCAACCCCAATAATCCTACAGGTCAACTGGTACAGGGTGATGATCTTAAATATTTGCTGGATTATACGCGGGAGCACAGAATTTATGTGTTATTGGATGAGACCTATATTGAATTTGCATCCGATCCGGATTTGGCTTCAATGGCGAAGGAAATTGTCAATTATAAAAATGTCATCATCCTGCGTGGTTTTGGGAAGTTTTTTGCCATACCCGGATTAAGGCTCGGCTATTGCATTGCAAACCCATCCATTTTATCCACCATGGGTAAGAGTAAAGAAGCGTGGACGGTCAATTCCGTCGCTGATATGGCGGGTTTTTATCTGCTTAAGGATAAGGACTTTATTGAAAAGTCCAGGAACTGGATCAACACGGAAAGGCCTTTTTTATATAAAGAGCTGGCAAAGTTTGATGAATGGAAGGTTTATCCAAGCGAGGCCAGTTTCTTTCTAATTAAAATTATCAATGGAAATTTCAATGCACCGATGTTAAAAGCCTACTTGGAAAAGCAGGGAATTCTAATCCGGGATCTCAGCAACCATTACTATTTGGATAAATCATTTTTCCGCATTGCCATCAGAACGAGGCAGGAAAATGAAGTGCTGCTAAGGCATATAAGTGACTTTATCATCAGAGGCTGACACCGCTCAAATCCTTTGATGATGCAATGGGAACGGATGGAGGTTTTGTATGGGGAGAATTTTTTTCGTTACCGGAGGGGCCAGGAGCGGGAAGAGTACCTTTGCTGAAAGACTGGCTATGCATTATCATCCTGATGTGGTGTATATTGCTACTTCAATTCCCTTTGATGAAGAAATGAGGGACCGAATTCACAAGCATCAAATGCAGCGCCCGAAGGAATGGTGTACAATAGAAGCATACAAAGATTTAAAAATGCATATCGAAGAAATTCCACCGGGCAAAAAAGCGATCCTTTTGGATTGTGTTACCATTATGGTATCCAATCTCATTTTAGAGGAAAAGGATGACTGGGATACTGTCAGCCAAAAAAGAATAGAGGATATTGAATTAAAAGTGATTCAAGAGGTGGAAGGCTTGCTTCGAAGCATTAAAGCAAGGGATATGGATGCAATATTGGTATCGAATGAAGTTGGCATGGGATTGGTGCCGTCCTATAGGCTGGGCAGGATATTCAGGGACATTGCCGGAAGGGTGAATCAACGGATTGCTGCCGAAGCAGACGAGGCTTATATGATTTGTTCAGGAATTCCTTTGAAACTGAAATAATCGTTGAATCGAGGTTGAATATGGTCTGGCTAAAACGGTTGGTTCTCATGATTCAATTTTTAACGCGTATTCCCATTCCCCTGAATTTGGACGTGAAGGAAGAAGACTTTGCCTGGGGGACTGTTTTTTTTCCTCTTGTAGGATTGCTGGTAGGCTTATTGATGGCAATTGGATATTGTATCGGAGTGCTCCTTTCCTATAAGCTGATCCCGGCAGTATTGGCAGTACTTTTTCAAGCCTTGATCACGGGAGTATTCCATATTGACGGTCTGGGAGACACCTTTGACGGACTTTTTAGCAACAAAAGCAAGGATAAAATGCTGGAAATTATGAAGGATAGCCGGCTTGGTACCAATGCAGCTGTTGCAATTCTGTTTGACGTCTTGTTAAAGATTTTGTTACTGGATCAAATTAGCAGGATGCTTGAGCCATCTCTTAGCTATTTTTTGATATTTTCCATACCTATTGTGGGAAAAGTGGGCATACTGACTTCAGCGGCATTTTCAAAGTATGCCCGCCCAGAAGGCGGACTTGGAAGGATCATCATTGACAATGTAAGAGTGCCTCAATGGTTGATTGGCTTGATTCTGGCCGGGGGACTTTTAAGCCTATTGCTTGGAAAGAAAGGACTTTTACATATGGCGGCGGCCTTGCTGGTTTCCTTCCTTTTTACTGGATTTGTCAAGAAAAAGATCGGCGGGGCTACCGGAGATACCTTAGGTGCTGTCAATGAAATCTGTGAAATTTGCTTCCTGCTTTTCTTTAAGGGGATACAAAATCTGATGGGATAGGTGAGGGCATATTGGAGCTTTTACTGGTCAGGCATGGAGAGACGGCGGGAAACAGGGAAAAGCTGTTTTTTGGATCCACTGATTACCCGTTAAATGAGAATGGAAGGAATCAGGCCAAAATGGCCGCAGAAAAAATAAAGCCTTTCCCTCCCACTGTCATCTATACCAGTCCCCTTTTGCGGGCTGTGCAGACAGCACGCTGCATTGGGGAATATTTAGGCCTTTCCGTAATAGTGAAGGATGGGCTGAGGGAAATGGATTTTGGCCTGTGGGAAGGATTGGCCTATCAGCAAATCCAAGAAAAATTCCCCATCAAGTGGCAGGACTGGTCCAGGGATTGGTGGGGAGTAAAGGTGCCCGGGGGAGAAAGCACCTGTGAAATGTGTATGAGGGTGGGTAAAGCAGTAGAAGAGATCATCCAAAAGCATGCAAATGAGCAGGTTGTTATCGTCAGCCATCATGGCTGTATCCGGTGGATCATAAGCCATCTGTTGGGATTTGGGAAAGACGGCTACTGGCGTTTTAGAATAGAGCCCGGGGGAATTGCCAGGCTTCAGATCACAGAAGGCTTTGCCGTACTTTGTGCCCTCAATGGTTGAGTTTTTTATAAACGGACGGGTATGGGTACCAACCGAGTAAAGGAGTATACTTGATCAAATCCGATACTCTGAAGCTCTTTTATGGCGCGTTCCAATCCAAAACCGATATGTTCCTTCCTGTGGGCATCGGAACCGATGGTGATAATCTTTCCGCCCAGTTCCCGATAGCGTTTGATTAGTTGAATGTCAGGCATAGAACGGTTGAAGGGTTGATGATACCCTGAAGTGTTGAGTTCTATGCCTTTGTTTTTATCTATAAGGATTTTAAAAATCTCATCGACGATGTCAATTCCAATGAAGGTATCATCAGGCTGATGTGGATATGGGGAGTACCTTTTTACATAATCTAAATGTCCTAATACGCTAAAATCGCTGTACTCCTCTACGAGGGGCAGAATTTCCCTGTAATAATGAATATAGGACTCCTCCTTAGACCTTATCCTGTAATAGTCTCCGAGATAGGGATCGACCCCGTTAATGAGATGTACAGAGGCAATAACAAAGTCAAAGGGATAGGAGGAGACCAGCTTGCTGCACTTGTCTAAAATTTGAGGCTGTAGGCCAATCTCTACGCCTTTTTTGATTATCAATTGCCCCTTAAACCGTTGTTGTACTGCTTCGATGTTTTTCATGTATGCATCCAGATCTTTGATTTGAAAGCTGTGACCCATATAGGAATAGTCGATATCCATGTGATCTGTAAAGGCTATTTCCCGGATGCCCAATTCAATGGCTCGAAGGCATATATCTTCCATCGACACGTTGCTGTCCTCTGAAAAGTTGGAATGAATATGGTAGTCGATCAAATTACAATCACTCCTTGCTGTGAATATAGGATTATTTTATAACTTCCCGAGATCTCCGTCAATCTTCCCGGGCCTTGTTATAACTTCATATACGAATTTCTTTGTAAAGCGATGTCAATAACTTTTGAAAATGTCACCTAAAAACATAGTAAAAAAGAGTTAATTCTCGTTTGAAAATGTCACATTAATCAATAAGAAAGTGCCGTATTTATTCCACGGTCTCTTGACAACGAGC
>Ga0134092_1001006_pt1 | contig 26064 bp, 23 predicted proteins | sample 3_6taG_FD_94454 | JGI IMG/M metagenome (GOLD analysis project Ga0134092, IMG submission 94454) | Switchgrass degrading microbial communities from high solid loading bioreactors in New Hampshire, USA - 3_6_20_6_A3 metaG | ecosystem: Engineered > Bioreactor > Semi-continuous > Anaerobic >... | reverse complement strand
ATATAATTGTATTATTCATATATAGAGAAGGTGCCATATGAGAATCGGTGTAATATCCGATATTCATAACAATGTGGTTGCATTAAATGCCATACTGGAAAAACTGCATGCTGAAGGCTGTGAGCAGATCATATGCTGCGGGGATATAATCGGCATTAGTCCGTATCCGGAGGAAACAGTTCAGCGGATTATGCAAATACCAGGCATTATTGCGGTTCGCGGGAATCATGAAAGATATTTGCTGGAGGGCATGCCGATACAAGTACCCAACGAAGAGGATTGGGATACGAGGAAATGGAACATCACAAATGGGAACATTCATTGCTATCCGATGAATCTATTGAGTTTTTAAGAGGACTGGCCTATCGCAGGGATTTTGTCGTACACGTAACCCTAAGCTTGACGACTGCTATCGAATGTTTTCAAATGTGGACGCTGATGTAATTTTATACGGGCATGACCATAAACCGGCAGTTAACAGAGATGAGCGCAGAGTGTTTGCGAATTTCGGTTCACTTGGCTGCCCCGGAAAAGACGGTAATGTCGCAAGAGCAGGCATTATAACCATTGACAACGGGAAATTAGCTGTTGATTCCGTCAGGGTATCGTATGATGCGGATAAAGTAATAGCGGACATAAACCGCCTGGCTTATCCTGCGGCTGAAGAAATAAAAATGCTCTTTTATAATGTCAAATAAGACGCAGGGCATCACGGTTCGGAGCATAAAAAATAAACCTTATTTACGAATACAAATAGTACCTTTCATATACACCTTCGTAAGCAAATACCACAGGATGGCTATTATTTCAAACCATTCAAGCCGATGGAGCAGGTATATCCGTAATAAATTTGACATTAATAAATATTTGATGTGATTAGTGCCAGCGGTAATGCGGAAGACTGCCTATCTGTAGATGACAGGGCGGAAAATCCGGAAGAAGCAAGAAAAGCCCGTCGTTATGAAAACCGTTTTATTTAACAGCAGGCATGTTCAGTATGATGGTGTTTCTGTTAAAATTTTCAAAGCAAACCTGATGTATTAGGGTTTTATTTTATATGGGAAATGTGCTTATAATAGCAGTATTTGCAAATATTTCTGCGGAATAAAATACTTGGATGGAATTCTTTGCAGTTATCCATATGGTCGTCAACATAGGGCGCAATGTTTAACAGCAGACGATAAAATCCTGAAAAAGACGGCTCTTAATAAATTTACCCCTTACTTATATTTACCCTTAGAAAGTTTCGTTTGAGTTTATGATTTATAATATAATAAAACTATAATAAAATTGGAATGGATATAAGCAAGTTTTTTGTTTTTGCAGGAGTTGTTTTATTGCTTGGAATAATGTGAGGAGAAGAACATATGGTTCGTATTCTTGTTGTGGATGACGATAAAAACACGCGTAAATATATGGAAGCGGTACTTACTGCGGAGAATTATACTGTATTTACTGCAACGAACGGTGAGGAAGCACTGGATGTTATGGACAGGGAGCATATTGATCTTGTGGTCCTGGACATTATGATGCCCAAAATGGATGGTTATGAATTTACGAAAACACTGAGGGAAAGCAATAACAATCTGCCGATTCTTATGGTTTCCGCAAAGCAGCTTCCTGAAGACAAACGCAAAGGATTCCTTGTGGGAACGGATGATTACATAACAAAACCCTTCGATCCTGAGGAATTGATTCTGCGTATTAAGGCACTTTTACGCCGTGCACAGATTGCCAGTGAGAAAAAAATTGTCATCGGTGATGTAACCCTGGATTACAGCAGCTTTACAGTAACTAAAGGTAATGAAGTCCATGAACTTCCCCAAAAAGAGTTTTTACTTCTTTATAAGCTGCTCTCAAATCCGGGAAAAATATTCACCCGAATTCAGTTAATGGATGAAATATGGGGGAAAGAATGCGAATCCGGATGGGAGACGGTAACGGTGCATATCGGCAGACTTCGCAAGAGGTTTGAAGGCTGGGAAGAATTTGAAATAGAATCGGTTCGCGGGCTTGGGTATAAGGCGGTGAAAAAGGTATGAAGCGAATAGAAAAGAGGAAACATAGACTGGCCCTGACCCTGTTGTTTTCATCCATCGTGTTTTGCTTTTTTATTGTAACTATGTTCATAGTGGGCGGTGTCAGCATATTCCTGATTCAAAAGGGTATTTTGGAACATGGCAGCGATGTACCCAGGGTTAATCATTTAATTATTAACATGATGATTGCAAGTGTCCTTCTTGGCTCCATTCTGGCCACCGTGGCCAGTCGTATACCCCTTAAGCCGGTCAATTCTTTTATAGATGCCATGAACAGACTTGCTTCCGGTGATTTTAAAACAAGGCTGCATTTCGTCGGGAGATTTTTTGAAAGACATCCTACAGCTTTGGAATTGATGGAAAGCTTTAACCGTATGGCGGAGGAGCTTGAGAAGACAGAGATGCTCCGTTCCGACTTCATTAATAATTTTTCCCATGAGTTCAAAACACCGATTGTTTCCATCGCAGGATTTGCAAGGCTTTTAAAGAACGGAAACCTTACGGAGGAACAAAAGGCGGAATATATCAATATTATCGAAGAGGAATCTCTACGGCTTGCAGCCATGGCCACCAATGTTTTGAATTTGACCAAAATTGAAAGCCAAACGATTCTGACAGGGGTTTCCGAGTTCAACCTTTCCGAACAAATCCGTAATTGTGTCCTGCTTCTTGAAAACAAGTGGAGTAAAAAGAATATTGAGCTGGACCTTGCATTCGACGAATATACCGTTTCCGCTAATGAGGAAATGCTGAAAGAGGTCTGGATTAACCTACTTGATAACGCAATTAAATACTGTGACGAGGGCGGAACTGTGAGAATCGATATAACGGAAATCGAGAGCAGGCTTCTTGTATCTGTATCCGATACAGGGGAGGAAATACCGGAAGAGGAAAGAGAGCTCATTTTCCGAAAATTCTATAAGTCGGATAAGTCCCATTCCAGCCCGGGCAACGGTATCGGACTGGCTATAGTCAAAAAAATCGTGGAGCTTCACGGCGGTGATATCACTGTTTCATCAGGCAACCGTAAGACGATATTTACCGTTTCATTGCCAAAATAAGAAAGATTTCATAACATTCTCCTGTCCTGTTTCAGTTTCTTTGTTTCGTTTTAGTTTAGAAAAGTATGCTATAAAAATGTATTATAGGGAAAATAAAAAAGCATACAGGAAAAAGGCGAAGGAAGAGAAAAATGGGTATAATAATAGGAATAGACCTTGGCACGACGAACAGTTGCGTGGCGGTTGTGGAAGGCGGGAAACCGGTAATAATTCCAAATGAAAAAGGGAACCGGACTACTCCCAGTGTTGTTGCGTTTACGAAGAAGGGAGAATGCCTTGTAGGAGAATCGGCAATGAGACAGGCGGTTATCAACAGTGAGCGGACGATAAGGTCAGTAAAACGGCACATGGGTACTAACTGGAAAAAAAAGATTGACGGAAAGTATTTTTCACCCCAGGAAATCAGTGCCATGATACTGCGTAAGCTTAAAGCGGATGCGGAAGCCTATCTTGGGGAAACCGTAACCGAGGCCGTTATTACCGTACCTGCATATTTTAACAATATTCAGCGGCAGGCAACCAGGGATGCAGGCCGTATGGCAGGGTTGAATGTGGTTCGTATAATTAATGAACCTGCCAGTGCAGCTCTCGCATACGGACTCAATAACGGGACCCCTCAGAAAGTTATGGTGTTCGATTTGGGCGGGGGTACTTTTGATGTTTCCATTATTGAGATAGGCGATGATGTTATTGAGGTTCTTGCCACAAACTGTGATAATCATCTAGGGGGTGACGACTTTGACGAGCGCATTGTAAATCATCTTGTGGATGTGATAAAAAAAGAGTATCATGTGGATATTAGAAAAGATTTAATTGCGTACCAGCGAATAAGAGAAGCTGCGGAGCTGGCCAAAAAAGAGCTGTCCGGTTTGGAAAGCAGCTATATTGCACTTCCCTATCTGACACAGGTACGGGGAGGAAATACAATAAATTTTGAATATACACTTACACGGTCAGAATTTAATGCTCTGACCCGTGACCTTGTGGAAAGGACCGCCATTCCTGTTCAGAATGTCCTGGCGGACTCAGGAATTGCTGTGTCGGAACTAAGCAGGGTACTGCTGGTTGGAGGTTCCACAAGGATACCTGCGGTACAGAAAAAGGTTCGGGAGCTAACGGGAATTAATCCCTCACAAAGCATTAATCCTGACGAATGCGTGGCCCAGGGTGCTGCCGTACAGGCTAATATACTTGCCGGAGGAGCGATTACGTTTTATAGCTGAAATAACAATGGATTAAATAGTATTTTGCTGCATCGATGTAAACAGTATTTTGAAGGTATCAGCAAAAAAATGGATACCGGCAAAGGACAGCCCATAATCATTACTAAAACATGGGGAAATAGTAAATAAACAAAAAATAGTGGAAATAGTAAGTAGTAAATAAGGAGGTAATAAAATTGCTTGAGCTGAAGAAAATAACGAAAACATATCATACCGGTGGAGAAGATATCGAAGCCCTAAAAGGTATAGATCTGAAATTCCGTGATTGCGAATTTGTTTCTATCCTCGGCCCATCCGGCTGCGGTAAAACAACTTTACTGAATATAATCGGAGGTCTTGATCATTATACTTCCGGCGACCTTATTATTAATGGGAGATCCACAAAAGAGTACAAGGACAGGGATTGGGACACATACCGCAATCATTCGGTGGGTTTTGTGTTTCAAAGCTATAACCTGATTCCTCATCAGACGGTATTGGCCAATGTTGAGCTTGCCCTTACACTGTCCGGAGTCCCGAAGAGGGAAAGGCGCAGAAGGGCAAAAGAGGCCCTGGAAAAAGTCGGCCTTGCAGATCAAATGAGAAAGAGACCGTCGGAGTTATCAGGCGGTCAGATGCAGAGAGTTGCAATTGCCCGTGCCATAGTTAACAATCCCGATATCATTTTAGCCGATGAACCAACCGGGGCACTTGATACTGAAACCAGCATACAGGTCCTGGATATTCTTAAGGAGATTGCAAAGGACCGTCTTGTTGTTATGGTTACACACAACCCTGACCTTGCTGAGAGATACTCGACCAGAATCGTAAGGATGCTTGACGGAAAGATTATCAGTGACAGTATGCCGCTTACGGATGAAGAAGTTAAGATAGAAACCGCCAAGGCAAAGAGCAGGGAGGAGATTAACCGAAGGAAGAAGAAACCCTCGATGTCCTTTGGGACTTCCTTTGGCCTGTCGCTGAAAAATCTGTTTACAAAGAAGGGCAGGACGGCATTAACAAGCTTTGCCGGTTCCATTGGTATCATAGGCATTGCTCTAATCTATGCCGTATCCCAGGGTACTACTGTGTTCATTGACTCCGTACAGGAGGAAACCCTCTCGTCCTATCCCTTAACCATTGAAGCGCAAACCATGGATGTATCCACGTTGCTCTCCACGTTTATGGGTAAAGCGAAATCCATTTCAGAACATGAGGACGATGCGGTTTACCAAAAGGCAATGCTGTATGAAATGATGAATGCGATGAATTCCCTTGAAACGCAAAAAAATGATCTTAAAGCTTTCAAGGAGTTTATTGAAAAAGAACGGGCTGACGAAAACAGTAAGCTTAGTACAGCGCTGGCAGGGGTACAGTATACTTATGATATTGATTTACTAATCTATACCAAAAATGTTGACGGTACAATAATACGTTCCGATACCGAAGCTTTGACATTAGAAATTATGAAAAAGTATATGGGCGTTGATATGTCTTCCATGCTTGCTTTCCGCCGGCAGACAGTTATGGGCGGTTCTTCATCCATGATGACATCCATGAATTTATGGAGAGAACTGATTCCGGGAAATGACGGCAAACCGGTGAATGAAGTGATACAGAAGCAGTATGATTTGATATACGGAAGCTGGCCTACAAGGTATGACGAAATAGTTCTGTTTGTGGATGAAAATAACGAAATCGATGATATGACCCTTTATGCATTGGGATTGAAATCGGAAGAGGAAATTCGGAAACTCATGGATGCTGCAGTCAATCATACCACCATTGATTATGAGGTACAGAAATGGTCATACGAAGAAATCTGCAATATGGATTTCCGGACCATTTTAAGCTCAGACTGCTATACGTATGACGAAAAAACGGGAACCTATACGGATCTCCGGGAAACCGAAGCCGGACTTAAATACCTGTATGATAATGGGCTGAAGCTTCGTGTGGTAGGTATTGCAAAGCCCAGCAAAAATTCCATCGCATCTTCAAACAGGAGCTTTATTGGTTATACTAGCAAGCTTACGGAATATATTATTGAAAAGGCATACCAGTCGGAAGCGGTAAAAGCACAGAAGGAAACCCCGAATACGGATATTTTCACCGGATTGCCCTTTAGGGATACGGATGGTACGGTTACAACCGAGGAAAAAGCAGCAGAATTCAAAGAATATATCAAAGAGCTTGATGTTTCAGGCAAGGCAGCTACTTACATTAAGATTATGAGTATTCCTTCTGATGAAGCGGTACAGCAATTTGTCTCCGGTACCCTTGCGAAAATGACAAGGGCTGACATGGAAGCTGCCATTGTACCTGCAATGGTTGAGCAGACAGGAATGGATGAGGCGACAATTGCAGAATATGTTTCTTCCATGAGCGATGAGGAATTGAATGATTTGTTTACCCAAGCCTTAATCAAGCAATACCGCGCCCAGTATGCCGCACAGGTTAGCCGGCAGTTAAGTTCCATGACAAATGAGCAGTTAGCTGCTGCGCTTGATATGGCGCTTACCCAGTACACAGACGAAATGTGTGCCAAGTATTACGATGAGATCCTGGAATTTTCGGATTCCACCTATGAAGACAATTTGATAAAGCTTGGCTGTGTTGACATGGATAGTCCCGCATCCATTAATCTGTATGCTTCCTCCTTTGAAAACAAGGATGTGATTAAGGATGTTATTGCGGAGTACAACGAAAATGTTGACGACCTGAAGGAGATAACCTATACGGATTATGTCGGGCTTATGATGTCGTCGATTACTACAATTATTAACGCCATAACCTATGTCCTTATTGCATTTGTTGCGGTGTCCCTGATTGTTTCATCCATTATGATCGGGGTAATCACGCTGATTTCCGTGCAGGAACGTACGAAGGAGATTGGTATTTTGCGTGCCATCGGCGCATCCAAAAGGAATATTTCCACCATGTTCAGCGCAGAGACCGTTATTATCGGCTTTACATCCGGCCTGCTTGGAGTGGTGATTACCTACCTGCTCTGCATACCGATCAACCTGATACTGCATCGGCTGACAGGCCTTTACAATCTTAATGCAATACTGCCGGTACGTACTGCTATTATCCTGATTGTTATCAGTATGATGCTGACGCTGATTGCCGGCATCATTCCGTCACGCAGCGCCGCTAAGAAAGATCCTGTTGTTGCATTAAGGACGGAATAAATAATAAGAAAATTATTGTTTGTGAATAAGTTATTCGCATATTTGATTAGAATAATGATAAGAAGCAGAAAAAATAAAAAAATGCGGATTCTTTGAAATCCGCATTTTTTTATGTAATTTACGTATGTATTGAAGTAGATTTCTGAATGATTTTTCACGGTTTATGCAATGTGACATATGTATATGGTGTAGGATTGACGAGTGTAAATAAATAATTTATCATATGGAATGTAATTTCCTGAAAGAAGGTATCATATGGATAAGTTTTTATTCGCATGGTCGATAGTAATGATAATAGATAATCTTTTGCCATTCTTGCTTGCTAAATATTATAAAGGCTATGACCATAAAAGGATGGCTTTAAGTGTGCTGGGATGCAAACAAAGCCCGGTAAAATGGTATTACAATATATGGTGTATTATTTCAGGCCTTGTTTTTATTAAAGGTGGATATGTATTTTGCTCATTTTTTGCAAATGGAATATCTGGGGCTATCTGCGTTCTTATGGTTCTATATGGTATTGGATGTGAAATTTTCAGGGCTTTTTCCTTTGAACGAGGATCGGGAGAATCAAGACATTTCATCAAAAATACATGGGATAGGATCGGCTTTGGGCTTTACAGCCCTCTTGTTTTGTCCGTTACTTATATCGATAGCCTCATTTAAAGCTAATTATTATATATGGGGGACGGTAAGTCTATTATCATTTGTTGTAGCATTGATTTTCTTCTCCTTTTTTATTATGGGAGAGAAAGAGAAGTTTTCCAGAACTGTTTTACAGTATGGCGGTCTATGGCAACGTTTGGTTCTGCTTTTTAGTTACTTGCCGTTCTTTTGGTTTGCAATAGGAGTCTGAGTTTCTTTTTTAAATCGATTGTTCTAATCCATTTTTATGGAGACGGTATTTATTTAAGTGAAATATAAAGTAAAACACAAATAAGGAGATAATATAGAATGAAAAAGAAAATAGATTTGTTATCCATAGTTGTAATTTTACTTTTGATTGTCATATCAGCAACAGGAGTATTATCATTGGATTTTTCGCAAAGCTATGAAATAACTAGCCAATATGGGGATACGGTAAAAATGTATGGCAGTGGCATATACATCCGTGATTCATACTTTGCTGCATTATCGGGCCTTTATGCCTTGTATGTTTGCATTTATTGAATAAAAAGGACAAACTGGCTATTATTATATTGACTTCATTGCAAAAAGCCTGTATCATGGTTGAATTTATGATGATTACGCAAGCAATCTGCCAGATTCTATCCGGGATTGAAATACCTTTCCCAGAACTTATCACAAAATCAGCAACATTTCTGCTACTGGGCGGATTTGCATTGTACTTTAATAGCAAATTATACAGTAATTTATGCGCGGTGCAAAATAATTGTTGGAAAAAAGGAAAAGAGACCAATCTTCTTTGGTAATATTTAATAAACACGAAAATCCACTAAGGAAAGAGAGGTCTCTTTGAATAAAATTGAACGACTATTCAGGATTCTTCGAGAAATTCAACATACTGATTAATTCAATTTCATGGCTTAACTAAAGAAGATTTGTCTCAAAAAATCCCAAAGAAGTTGACACTATCGTTGAACACAATCTTGATGTAATTAAGTCGGCAGACTGCATAATTGATATGGGACCGGAAGGTGGGAATAATGGCGGTTGTGTCGTGGCGACAGGGGCGCCTGAAGATGTGGCAAAGGTTAAGAATCGCTCACGGGGCAGTATTTAAGCAAAGTATTAACCTTATAACACCGGAAAAATCGCTATATTTCATCAAAGAGGGACAATAAAAGATGATAAGTTCGCATATTTTAGTTTTTTTCATTAAAGCAATTGGTAATAGTGACGGCCTTGATGTTTATTTATGCTTTTGGTTATGTTATAATAACTGTTATTGATTGAAAAGTAGACTGGAACTTTAACTTGCATTTATAAAAAATATAGTTCAAGTCGAAATAATGTATATAGCAAAGGAAGAGAAGGCTTTTATGTTTTCGAAAAACCATGATATGGATATGTGCAGCGGACCGCTGTTTAGTAAGATAATAATTTTCGCGTTGCCTATTATTGCAATGAATATATTGCAGCTGTTATTCAATGCTGCAGATATGGTAGTTGTCGGACGCTTTGCTGGCAAAGAATCACTTGCTGCGGTTGGGGCTACGGGCGCCCTGATAAACCTTATAGTTAACACATTTATGGGGTTATCGGTAGGTACAACAGTCATAGTGGCACAGGATTACGGAGCAGGCCAGATGTCGAGCTTGAGTGACTCAGTTCATACTTCCATAGCCATCAGCATAATCAGCGGACTGGTTGTCATGGTAGTAGGGTTAATATTTTGTGAGCCTATGTTAATATTAATGGGTACTCCTGAGGATATATTGGAGCTGTCGGTACTGTATATGAGAATCTATTTCATAGGAGTGCCTGCCACGATGGTATATAACTTTGGCGCATCTATCCTGCGCGCTGTGGGAGACAGCCGGAGGCCGATGTATTATTTATCTATTTCGGGATTTGTGAACGTAATACTCAACCTGTTCTTTGTGATAGTGCTGCATATGAGTGTTGACGGTGTTGCATGGGCCACCGTTATATCACAGTTTCTCTCAATGGCCCTGGTTATTGTATGCCTGATTCGGAGCAACAGAGGCATACAGCTTATACCCCGGCAAATGCGTATTGAAAAACGTAAGCTTAAGGAGATTGTGAGGATTGGCCTGCCGGCAGGTATGCAGAGCTTTTTGTTTTCCATTTCAAATGTATTGATCCAGTCGGCGGTTAACTCCTTTGGCTCCAACATGGTGGCAGCCAACTCTGCTGCAGGCAATGTGGAAGGATTTGTGGGTACAGCAATGAACGGCTATTACAATGCGGCAATTACTTTCTCCGGGCAGAACATGGGAGCTAAGAAGTATGACCGGATTGATAAAATCGCGAAAATATGTACAGTATTGGTTTTTGCTACATGGTTTATTGTCAGCGGGGCCACACTGATATTCGGCAGGCCGCTGCTCAGCTTGTACACGTCTGATCCCGAGGTAATTGACCTTGGCATGATACGTATGAGAGTATTAATGATTGCATATTTTACCTGCGGCATTATGAATGTATTCCCGGGCATAACCCGTGGAATGGGCTATTCAGTGTTGCCTATGATTTGTACGCTGATAGGGGCTTGTCTCATGCGTATCGTTTGGTTGAAGACGGTCTTTGCCTGGTTCCCCACGATTGATGTGCTTTTTTCCTGTTATCCGGTTACCTGGGGACTGGCGGGACTTGGTCAGGTAGGTATCTTCTTATATGCAAGAAAGCGGATTCGCAAAAATGACATGCTTGAGATTAAATCTGATACGCAGGCAATATGTTCACATCAGTAATTGGCCGATAATATGCTGATAAAAAAAGAATGACGGTTAAGATGAGTTATCTTCCTGCGCCGTGGACAGATATAACTGACTTCTTGACAGAAATGGGCCGGGGTGCTAAAATATACCAAATATGAATCATCATGCAAATGGTTGTAAACAAAGGAGGAACGTAAATATGATTATTCCTCACTTGCATTTCTCGGGTTGCTGTAAAGAAGCCATTGCATTGTATGAAAAAGCTTTCGGCACAAAAGCTGAAACCGTAATTACCAGCGAGACTATGGTTCATCCGGACCGGAGGCGGAAAATTGCATCGCACATGCTGTCATGTATATCCATGGGCAGAAGATATTCTTGAATGACCGTTTTGGGAAGAAAGACAAATCTACGGATGTCGCAATGCATCTGATTGTAACATTTGAAAATAAGGATGAACTTATGGCCTGCTATGAGGTTATGAGGAAGGCAACGTACTGATTGACCCTTTAGAAACACTGCCATATAGCCCGCTTGCAGTACAGTTTATTGATAAATATGGCGTTCAATGGGGATTTATGGTATTATGATTAAACATATTGAGGAGAAGCATATAAATGAATGTGTTGAAGTAATAAAAAACAGTTTTTTAAATGTTGCCAAAGAACTTGGCATCACTGAAGAAAACGCGCCGCGATACGTTGCTTTTGCGACAACATATGAAAGGTTGATATGGCAACTCAATGAAGAGAAACGTCCTATGTTTGCTTATTTTAATTCAGACGGAAAGATTATCGGCTATTATTCATTACGAATACAAAATAACGGTGAATGCGAATTAAATAATCTGTGTGTTTTGAGTTCCTATCGGCATAAAGGAATTGGCAGGGAATTACTGGAACATGCATTTTCGTATTCAAGAAAAAACATGTCGCAACCAAAAAGTTTGACTGTTTCCCATTTACATGCGGGTATATGAGGAAAGAGTTATTATAAATTATGTGAACAGACTGAGACAGTGATTATTGGGTGACAATTAATGTGACAGAATGATATAGATGTTATAACCCTAATCAATCCATGAAAAAATAGATTGATGATTGATAAATGCATCAGGATAAAACCTGAAGATATAAAGCATTTTGTCTATAGAGAAGCAGCAAAACAAGCATAGGTAAAAACAGAAGGCTTACCCGAATGGATTATTTTATATTTGTGAAATTGGGAGGTATTGTACATGACAATATCAAAAGCATGGGATTGGGGAAAAGAGTCATGTCCTATATGGCTGCAGCCCAGCGAGGAAAGTTATTATATCGCACAACAATGGAAAGACAAAAATGTTAAGAAAGTTTTGGATTTTGGTTGCGGGTTGGGCAGGCACTCGATTTTTTTCGCAAAACAGGGGTTTGATGTCAGCGCTTTTGACTTATCAGTAGAAGCAACAGAACATTTAAAATCATGGGCTGAAAAGGAAAATTTATCTATCGATATTATAAATGCTGATATGTTACAACTCCCTTATTATGACAATTCCTTTGATGCCATTTTTGCGTATCATGTTATTTCCCATACCGATTCTGTAGGAATAAAAAAGATTATTAATGAAATTTCAAGGGTGTTAAAAATCGGCGGTGAGGTTTTTCTTACATTATGTTCAAAGGAATCGTGGTCATTCAAGGATGCGGGTTATCCCAGGGTAGATGAGAACACTGTTATTAAAACGGATGAAGGGCCGGAAAAAGGGGTTCCGCATTTTTATGTGTCACTTGATGACATTTTTAATTTGTTTGCAAATTATGATATTGAAAGGATTCGGTATATAGATGACTGCTATTTTTCCGGGAAAAAGCAGAACTGTAAGCATTACTACATATTCGCAAGGTTACGGACAAAATGAGTGAAACAAGAGCATATGACAATTACACATGACAATTATGTATCCGTTATCAATACAGATTTTTGCAGCAGGATCAATGCAAAACCCCTTCGGATAAGTAAAATACTTCGATTATTTAAGTGTTTCGTTCATCCGAAGGGGTTTCGAAATGTTATTCAATATTATTAAAGTTGCTCTTTCAAGGTTTGTCCCAGTTCTTTTATTTTCTTAACGATTTCTGCTGTATTATTTATGGCTTCGTTCTGTGCCATTGTCATAGAGAGAACCTCTTGTGTACCGGCTGAATTCTCTTCTGATACAGTCGCCAGGTTTTCTAGCTGTTCCCTCATATTGCTGAAACGATCCGTTACTTTTTCTATCATTTCATATTCCGAATACAGTTTTTGATTTACGGTTTCAATAGAGTTCTTTACATTTTCCAGTATTTTTATGACATCGGAAACCTTAGCATAGCCTGCTTCAACCGATGTATTTCCCTTTTGAACTTCCTTTATGGCGTTATATGTTGTATTTTGCGCTTCAGTGGTTATTTTTTGTATATCTTCGGCTATGTTAGAGCTCTGTTCAGCTAATTTCCGAATCTCTTCCGCAACGACGGTGAATCCTTTGCCGGATTCGCCGGCCCTTGCTGCCTCGATGGCTGCGTTCAATGCAAGCATATTTGTTTGATCTGCAATATCAGTGATACTTTCGAGAAACTGGCCGATTACATTCATTTTTTCTTGAAGTTCCGTAACGGCAGATACGGCCGAATGGATGGAATTCCTCATAATATCCAGATGCCACATGGTTTCATCTGCTTCACGAGCCCCAACCAATATGGTTTCATATGTTGACCTGAATTCCTTTTCCACTTCTTTTGAAATGGAATAGGTCTCATTGATTAATTGGGAAGAATCAGAAACGTAGTCGCTTACGTTATTTACCGCTATGGCGCTTTCTTCAATAGCTTTGGAAATATCCTGGATTGCTTTGACTACATTTTGCACACCCTCCTGATTTTCTGCAATGTTGTCATTACAACTGTTTACATTTTTAAAAAGATTATCTACGGTGGCATTTACTTGATTTATTATATCAGTAAGATTTTTATTAAGAAGGGATGCTTTTTCACTTTCACTTACAGCATTGGCTAAATGCTTGTTCCCTTCACTTGCAAGATAATATAATGCAATTGAACCGCAGATAAACATACCGAACCTCGGTATGAATTCACCGATGCTGCTGTAAGCTCCAAGAAGTAATCGCGGATTTATGATATATAGCCCTATAAGCATGGTGGATACAATTGTACAAAAAATAAGAATTACTCTTTTATTGAAGTATACTGCCGCCAAGCAAGCGCATACAAGATAGGAAGCAAACATTCGCGGTACTCCGCCTTGCGATATCGAATATATTAATGTACCTATTGCCGGTAACAGCGGAATAATTATGGACTTGATAAAATTATTTTTTACCTTTATGTATGCAAGACCTGTTGTGACAAGACATGTAGTGTATGTTACAGTAGCAGCAGCAATAGCTAATCTGAGTCCCCCGTTAAAGTAAGCTGTAAAAGATAGAATTGTTGCAAAAACCCACATTAAGAAAGCATTAAATTTGTGAGCCTTATTAATATATGATTCCAAAGAAATTCCCCCTTTACTTTCTGCCGAGTAATTATCAACTATTTATAAATATCGGTATTAAATATAACTTTTTCTAGTTTTTCTCACATCATTCCATAAATATAATAAAAAAACGTAGCTTATCATTGTGGTGCAAAACAGATAAAAATCAAACCCTATTGATAGTAGGAGTTTGCCTGGTTTATACTGTTATTGCATATATTATGGGGAGAAAGAAAAGGTTAAATGATATAGGCAAGAAAAAGTTTCGACAAATTTGCGAGTAACCGGAAATAACATACGATCGCCAAAGGAGCTGATATGCATGATTGGCAAAAACGGAATACGCATTATATACGGGGATAATCCAAAGCAGATGGTAAAAAAGTTGCTTGAGGTGATAAAGCCTGAAGAAGAGATAGAAAAAAACGCCCTTATCGGCATAAAACCCAATCTCGTTGTGGCAAAACCTTCAAGTTCAGGTGCAACAACCTCACCGGAAATTGTGGCGGGGATTATTGAGTATTTAAAATCGAGAGGTTACGAGAAAATAGTGATTATGGAAAGCTCATGGGTGGGAGATAGGACATCGGAAGCTTTTAAGGTATGCGGATATGAAGATTTGTCAAGAAGATATAATGTTCCCCTTATCGATCTTCAAAAGGATAAATATACGGAATATGAAATAGACGGGATGAGGATAAGCATTTGCGATTTTGTTAAAAAGGTTGGTTATTTAATAAACGTACCCGTACTTAAAGGCCATTGCCAGACTAAATTGACCTGTGCTTTAAAGAATATGAAGGGCTGTATACCCAATTTTGAGAAGAGGAAATTTCATACCATGGGGCTGCATAAACCAATAGCATGTTTGAACAGGCTTATAAATCAAAATCTCATAATCGTTGATGGAATGAATGGCGACCTTAACTTTGAAGAAGGCGGCAATCCGGTCCAAATGAACAGGATAATCGCAGGAAAAGACCCTGTACTGATAGACGCATATGCAGCACATCTGATGGGGTTTAGTATTGAAGAAGTGCCGTATATTTTTATAGCTGAAAGTATCGGTGTAGGCTCTGCCGATTTGGAAAATGCCGATATTGTTGAATTGAATGAGGATAAAGGGAAGGATAGCGGTGCAAGAAAATTCACTCCTTCAAGGAGAGTCCAACAGCTGTCAAGGCATATCGTGGAAGACAGCGCCTGCTCAGCTTGTTACGGAAGCCTTATTTATGCCCTGGAAAGGCTGGATGAAAAAGGACTTCTAAGCAGATTAAAAGAAAAATTATACATTGGACAGAATTTTAAGAATAAAAAATATGAAGGGATAGGTATAGGTTCCTGTACTTTGGGATTTGACAAATGTGTTAAAGGTTGCCCTCCGAAAGCCAGAGATATTGTAGAATATCTAAAACGAGCCAGCCAGTGAGACAGGGTAGAAATAGGGAACGGTAGTTATGCTAGAAAAGTTGAAGAGTAGAAATGTTAATTATTTGCAGGATAGATAACTTTTCTTTTTTTTATGTTATCATAATATGGTAACATATTAATATATGACAAAAACTGTATAGATATAAAAACAAACCGTACATTATCAATCTGGCTATCAATACAATATTAATAATCAATATAAAGAATAACAGATTGGCACAATATAACAGCAAAAAAATGGAGCAATATAAGAGCAGAATAAATAAACTGCCATAATAATAGATTATCTCATATTTATTTATAGGGTATAGGGGGTCGGATGTAGTTGAAGCTTATCTCATGGAATATTGATTCATTAAATGCGGCACTGACAGGAACTTCGGAACGGGCCATATTAAGCCGTGAAGTTCTAAATAATATTGTCGAAAGCAATCCGGAAATTATTGCCTTACAGGAAACGAAGCTGCCAAGCGATGGACCTACAAAAAGGCAGCTGGAGATTTTAAATGACATGTTCCCGGAATATGAAATTGTGTGGAATTGTTCAGTAGAACCTGCCCGTAAAGGCTATGCAGGTACTATGTTCTTATATAAGAATAGTTTGAAGCCAAGGGTGAGCTTCCCCAAAATTGGCGCACCCGGTACTATGGATTTTGAAGGCAGGATTATAACATTGGAGTTTGAGAATTTCTACTTGACGCAGGTATATACTCCTAATGCAGGCGAAAACTTAGGCCGCTTAAAAGAAAGGCAGATTTGGGATATTAAATACGCTGATTATCTGGAAAAACTGGACAAAGAAAAATATGTTGTTGCAGCCGGTGATTTTAATGTGGCCCATAGAGAAATTGATTTGGCTCATCCGGAAAGCAATCATAATTCAGCCGGATTTACCGATGAGGAGCGCGAAGGCTTTACAAACCTTTTGAAAAGGGGTTTTACGGATACATTTCGTTATGTGCACGGAGATGTCACAGGGGTTTATACCTGGTGGTCCCAACGTATAAAGACAAGTAAAATTAACAATTCCGGATGGAGAATTGACTATTGGCTGGTGAGCAACAGAATTGCAGATAGGGTGCTAAAATCCGAAATGATTGATTCAGGTCCAAGGCAAGACCACACGCCTATCCTGTTGGAAATAGACCTGCAAGTATGACGGAGAAACCGATATACGGAATTTGTGATGACAGCGTGATAATCTGTAATTGCAATAAAGATAAATGGATATATATTGGCGATATATACATAAAAAAAGGTATTATTACTAAAATATTGGAGTAAAATTTTAATTGCTGTAAATATAATACTATATTTCATCAAATTTTAATGAGTTACATGTGCATTAGGAAGGAGAAAAACATATATGGATATAATAAAAATTGATAATATAGGTTCTTTTCTTCTTCCGGATGAATTTAAGAAGTTTACTGGAAATATTGATGAAATAGAAGTATATCAGGCAGAACTAACAACTCCTAGCCAAATATTAACAAGAATAAATGATGGGAAGGCTGTTTTGCTTATTGGTGAATATCAATATGCTGACGGAATATATCGTTTTTGTCAGCGAAATGAGAATAAACTTATTATGCCGGAAGAAATACCGGGACAGGACTATTACCAAGGACAAGCCTTGAAAACGGAGATAAAGCGTAAAAAATTACATCGCCTGTTATTTGCTGCATGTAATGATGAACTTCTTTTTATCAAAAACCAACCCAATGCTGAGGGACTGCAAAAATGGCTTATTGAAGATACAGGAGGCCAGCCCTATTTAATACCTGTGAGACGATATCAGAGAATACTTACTGATATGAAGCGGGCAAGTGAAGGTATGTATTTCGATATTTTAAATGACAGTATCACAATTTATCCTTTTGTCTATGTTCCTTGGGATAAAAGCGTTCCATATATGATATTGGAGTATGAACCTTTTTTTCATGGGAAAAGGATATTGGATGTGGGTACCGGAACAGGAATCCTCGCAATTCTTGCAGCAAAAATGAACGCTAAGTCAGTTACAGCCACTGATATTAACCCTAATGCCGTTTCCTGTGCAAGAGAGAATGTGAACAGGCTAGGTCTTAGCCATATTATAAATGTGAAAGATGCGGGTTCGCTTTTTGAACCTGTTAAAAATGAAATTTTTGATATTGTTATGCTTAATGCTCCCTGGATTCAAGGCGAGCCTAAAAGTTTATATGATTATGCATTATATGATCATAATTACAAAGTGATTAACAAATTCTTAAGTGAAGTTTCGAACCACCTGGAACAAGATGGTTTTGTTTTATTACAATATTCAGACATATCGCAAAAGAAGGGCGAAAATAGTATAGATAATCTTTATTCTTCGATAGAAAGAAACGGTCTCAAAATTGCCGCCAAAAGCAGCATAACCCGCAGAAGCCGGATTTTGGGCGCAACAGAGAATGTGTATTTGTTCAAAATAAATAGGGAACAGTAATGTTCTTAAATATATCAATCAAAACCCAATGAAAACAGGATTGGTGAAAAAAACTAAAGATTATTCGTACAGCAGCTATAGATGCTACATATTAGCAGATTGACAGGGGTAAGCAAAGAGATTGCAGAAAAATGTATAAAATAGGACAGAATGGAAAGACAAGAGGATAGGACACAGAACCGTCCTCTGTCTTCCCCTCCATACAGCTATAAAGCCTTCCTGTTCAGATTTAACTCAGTCAAAAAAGCTAATGCAGAATGGATGACCGGCCGGATCGATGAAAACTGTATAATAATCGGAATACTGAACGGGTGACAGTTTTGCTCCGCATGCTAATGCGTGCTTTATAACTTCCTCCTTATCTGCAGGGGAAGCTGCAAAGTCAAGATGCGTCATCTGCTGTTGTTTGCCCGGCTCATTAGGCCATACAGGCGGTACATAATCACTTACTTCCTGAAACAGCAAGCATATATTACCTTCGGGAGAAAGTACGGCAAGCCATTCTTCGTCAAAACGCTTTTTTTCCCATCCGAGAAGGTTAGCATAAAAATCCGCCAGCGCCTCTTGATCGGGGCAATCAAGTGTAACTGATGATAATTTAATTGTTGGTCTGGACATTTTATGTACCTCACTTTCTTATTTTTGTTTTTAACTTGTTCTATAATATTAGTTGTGTTTCATTTCTAAAAAATTGCTTTATTTGCTTTATTATTTTATCATATAAGATGAAGAGTGTATACGAATAAAGGAGAAGTACCGATATTATGGTAAATATTATGGCCGACAGTATGGTGACGAATAGTATTGAAATAATGGTAAGCAGGATATCATCTATCCTGGCAGGCAATAATCCTTCAATACTTTTATATGGTTCTGTTGCCCTTAATGATTTCAAATTTGGCTGGAGCGATATTGATATTCTATGTTTAACCGAAAAGCCGATTAATGAGGCGCAGGCGGACAAACTGGTTTGCTTAAGGCAAACTTTAACTGAGGAATATCAAGACAATCCGTATTTTAGATTATTTGAAGGTGCCTTCATGTCTGAAAAAGCCTTTTTCGATAAGGAAAAAGATATGGTAGTTTATTGGGGGACAAGGGGTCAAAAAATTATAGAGCAATATGAAATTGATCCTTTTACTGCAATTGAAATAAATGAATATGGTATGGTTCTGTACGGAAAAGACCTGCGAGGCATGATCCCTTATCCGACAGAAAAAGAGATTTATGAGGGGGTTAAGAATTATTACAATGCAATCAGAAAATATGCCCAGGTGACAGATAAACGGATAACATCGTCCGGATGGTTTTTTGATATAGCAAGATGCCTGTATACCTTGAAGACCGGTAAAGTTATTGCAAAAACCGCTGCTGCGGAATGGGCATTGTCAGAAGGTCTTGTTCCGAATGTTCATGTAATTCAAAGATTAATAAGAGTAAGGAAAAATCCTGAATTATACATATCTGATGAGGAAACACTGGAATGGATCGGCACACTGGGACCTTATGTTCAGGAATTTGCGGATGTTTTGGAAAGGGAATTAAATAACTGCTTAACCAGATTATTTAATAACCACTGAAAATGAAACCGGTATAAACTCATCATAACGTTTTTTTTCAAATACTTTCTTTAATATGTTTATCTCTTCCCGGGAAAACTTGTATCCTTTTTCTTCAAAATATTGCACCATAACTTCAGGTTCCCTGATAAAGGTGAGCACAAATGAATAATTTCCAGGTTCTAAATTAATAAATGAGCTGAGTGTGAACTGTTCGGAGATATTTTGATATACTATGCTACCTTTGTCATCGTAAATATTTATGTCCGTAAGCATGCCTTCCGCATCCAGCTTTATGTCCATCTTATATGATTTATGTGTTTTGATATCAAAAGACATTTTTACATCCTTAATATCTTCTTGAATATTCATAGAAAAAGATGTTTCAAATACTTTATTCGGCCCAAGTATCTGATACAGAAAAAGTGCGGATATCCCGAAGATTATGGCAGTTAACGCCAGTACAGCTGCTTGCCGTTTAGCACCCGCCTGCGGTTTATTATATTCCTTGTGCTTATCTTGGGATAAAGATTTTAACACATTTAAGATTTCTTTAATCTTAGAAAATAAACCCTTTTTATATGCCAGTAATACCAGCAAAAACATTAATATAAGGGCAGTGAAAGAAATCAGCAACGGATTAAGGTCTGATACCTCCATAAATTTGCTTACATCGTCATAGGAAGGGGGTGCGGTAAACAGGGATATGACAGGTATGGCTATCCAGGCAATGAGTGAGCCGATAATCATGATTGTGCTTTCGGCATATATGAAATGATAAACTAAATTTTTAATATTCCGGTTATAAAGTATTAATGCAACAACCAAACATATGACCGGCAGTAAAGTCCCCGCTAAGTTGAATAATGACTCCCCTAATTGAGTGAATTTTGCTCCGTGAATTGTAACATGGGCATCAAAACCTAAAACAAAACGGTCTATTTTTCCTCCGTAAATAATTCCCACAAGCGCATGACCGCCTTCGTGCAAAAAGGTATACAGATATATAAAAAAGAATAAGATGGGTATTACTGCCAATGTTTTTATTATTGCTTTTCCTGTATTTGTTGTCATACCGGTCACCCTTTTATATATTTATACTTGCAATTATACCAAATATGTGCTAATAAAATAAAGGATAAATTGCATGGCCTTTTCGACAACCAATAGAGGATTGAAAGAAAAATAATTATAAATCACGATGAATGAGAAACGAGGGAGTAAAATATGCTTTTTGCCTTGATTGGGGAAAGCTGTGTGGGTAAATCCACATTGGCACAAAAACTGGCGGAAATAATTCCCGCAGAAATTATAACAGGTAAGGACTACTTGAGAATGGCCAAGACGGAAAGCGAGGCTACTGCCCTTTTCCGTCAAAAGCTCGCTGACGCCGTAAGGGGTGACAATATCATCTACATTATCTCGGAAAAGGAGCATATTAACCTGTTGCCCCAGGGAACCATAAAAATTTTGGTGACGGCAAGTTTGGATACCATAAAGGAACGATTCCGAGCCCGTATGCATGGGAATCTTCCCAAGCCTGTGGAACAAATGCTGGAACGTAAGCACGGTATGTTTAATGACGGGGATTATGCCCTTCGTGTGGATACTGACCGCGACGATCCCGAAACAATCTGTGCCCGGATTGCCAAACTCTGCGTAAAATAAGGCAGCATAATGAGCAAGCAGGTCCGGCGAACTATAGTTGGCCAACCAAATTTGCAATTTATAATCAAATAATTTCCTCCCAAATAAAGCTGGACTATATTTCCCCTTTATGTTACAATGCCTTTTGTCCGCTTAAATTGAGTTGCATAAATGGAGGTCATGTATGAAGCAATCAACATCAATAGGTACTATTAGAAGATTACGAAGCACGTTTATAGGGGATAGAGAATTTTATTCCACGGTATTTATGCTGGTGCTGCCTATTATTGTACAGAACGCTATCTCAAACTTTGTCAACCTTCTGGACAACATTATGATAGGGCAGGTAGGAACAGCCCAGATGTCTGGCGTTGCCATTGCCAACCAACTTATATTTGTATTTAACCTGACTATTTTTGGCGGCCTTTCAAGTGCTGGTATATTCGGTACACAGTTTTTTGGGGCCGGAGACCATGAAGGCGTACGCTATACGGTTAGGTTCAAGCTTTGGACAATTGCCGTCACATTAGCGATTGCGTTTGCCGTATTTTTGACTTATGGTGAAAGTTTAATTTCCCTCTACCTGACCGGAGAAGGGGATATTACCGAGAGAGCGGCCATGCTTGAGTATAGCATGAGTTATTTTCGTATAATGCTGTATGGGTTATTGCCATTTGCCCTGTCCCAGGTATACGGCGGAACACTTCGTGAAATGGGAGAGACCCTGCTTCCCATGAAAGCCAGTGTGACCGGCATACTTACCAATCTCTGCCTGAATTATATATTGATATACGGAAAGCTGGGATTCCCGGCTTTAGGGGTTGACGGTGCTGCTATAGCGACGGTCATTTCACGTTTCGTGGAACTTGCCATTATTGTTGTGTATGCCCATAGAAATCCCGATAGATTTCTGTTTATTAATGGCCTTTATAAATCAATAAGAATACCGAAAGAGCTGGTTCTTAAAATTATCAAAAAGGGAATGCCGCTCCTTATGAATGAACTGTTATGGTCGTTGGGTATGACCACTTTGATACAGATATTTTCAACCCGTGGATTAAATGTTGTTGCAGCTCTCAACATAACAAGCACAACGACGAATTTGTTCAATGTAGTTGTATTTTCCATGGGTTCTGCAGTTGCCGTCATGGTCGGTCAGGCTCTTGGGGCCAATGATATACAGCGCGCAAAGCAAACCGCATGGAGGCTTATATTTTTCAATGTATGCACCTGCCTTGTAGTCGGTGGTGTGCTTTTTGTCGTATCGCCCTTCATTCCATACATGTACAACACTACTGATGACGTGCGTAAGCTGGCTACCCATTTTATGCGTACAAGTGCCATGTACATGGGATTTAACGCCGTGACGCACTGCACATATTTTATAATACGTTCAGGGGGTAAGACATTCATAACATTCCTTTTTGACAGTGTTTACACGTGGGCTGTACTTGTGCCCTTCACTTATGTGTTAACTCATTTTACATCCCTGAATATTTCAGCTCTTTACATGGTTTGTTATTTGACTGATGTTATAAAGTGCGTAATCGGGATAATTATTGTAAAGAGCGAGCATTGGGCACAGAATATGGTTTCGGATACAGCCTCCAGTGAACGGATTGAACTAAATGCCAATGTATTATAGCGTGTTAAAGCAGGGCATTTTCATCAAACTGCTTTGTTATATGCCAAGAAATATTTATTATTGTTTCAAGGCATATTTCTGGATTGTTTTTTAGGCATCTGGGACTGATGTCGTCTCAGATGCCTTTTGCTTAATAATGTAAAAGGAGATGTGATTTATATGATTTCATACAAAAGGTGTACGGAAACTAATGAAGACGCCATATTTGATGCTTTTCAGGTCGGCTTTTCCGACTATATTATAAAGTTCGAGATGACAAAGGACATGTTTATGAAACATTTTTTCGGTCCTGAAGGAAATTGTTTGGACTATTCGGTAATAGCTTTTGATGGAGATAAGCCTGTTGGGCTTAATTTAGGCGGTATAAAAATATATGAAGGAGTAAAAACCCTTCGTTGCGGAGCACTTTGCGTTCACCCGGATTATAGGGGAACTGAAGTAAGCAACACTTTATTCAATATTCACAAAGATATAGCCTTAGAGAATAATTGCAAGCAGATGGTATTGGAAGTCATTGTGGGTAATGATAGGGCAATAAACTTTTACAAAAGAAGGGGTTATGAAAAAATATATGATATAGTATATTACTCTCATAATAATCCGTCGGAAATTAATGCTTACCTGCCAAATGAACCTGTACCAAATGAACTGATAATAAAAAGAGTAGATATGGATAGCTTGATAAACTTAAACAGAGCAATCGGGGACATACATGTTAACTGGCAAAATGATTTTGATTATATTGGTCATATCAACGGTCAGGTACATTATGGGGTGTTTCTGGATAAGAGTTTGATAGGAGGATTAAGCATTCATCCTTCAGGGAGAATCAGTTTTCTGTGGATTGATCCCGGATTTCGTAACAGGGGTATAGGAAGAGGGCTTATCAGTCATGCGGTAAGAGAGCTCAATCCAAAGAAGTTGTCAATAAGCTTTCCCAATAATGCAAAACTTATGGGCTTTGTAAAACGTTTAAATTTCATAAAGGACCCGATTTCCCAGTATGAAATGTATATTACACTATAAGGATTACACTTTATAAATGCAAAAAAGATAAAATGCAATAAAGGAACTTTTTAATAAAGTTTTCTAAATGCAAAAAGAAAAGGACTGTGAGAAGTTAGCGGAAATTCAGGCTAAACTTTTCACAGTCCAAAAAATGTTAACGTCTCAAAGGCTTTGATTTATTCATACTTAAACTTGTTAATCAATTCCATGAGTCCTTGTGCAAGCTGTGACAAATATTGGGCAGAAGATGCTAATTCCTCCATAAAGGCCGTCTGTTCCTCAACCGTAGCAGACACCTCTTCCGTTCCTGCGGCATTTTGCTGTGCAATTGCGGAAAGATTCTGTATTACACCGATAATTTCATCTTTTTTGACACTCATTTTTTTACCGGCATTAAACAATTTTTCTATACTTTCATTTATGTTTTGAATTGCATTGGCCAGTGACCGGAATATTTCTTCCGTATGTATCACTGATTGTGTCTGTGCTTCTATCATGCCATTTACTTTTTCCATTAACTTAACCATATTATTAGCATCAAGTTGAATTACCTTAATCAATTGCGTTATGTCTTTGGTAAATGAGGATGTTTGTTCTGCCAGTTTACCCGTTTCTTTGGCAACCACTGCAAAACCTTTTCCTGCTTCACCGGCCCTGGCTGCTTCAATTGAAGCATTCAGCGCAAGAAGATTTGTTTGCTCGGCAATTGAAGAAATTGTATCTGCAACAGTACCTATTCTTGCCATGTTATTATTGCAGTCTATTATAGCCCTGTATATTGTTTTTATTGCATCAATGCTTTGTTTTGTATTGGTTGTAAGGTCTTTTACAATTTCAGCGCCTTCATTTTTAAGTTCTTCTGCTTTAACTGCTTCAGAACTTAAAATGTCAGATGCATATAATACAACATCTATATTTTGGGCCAGTTCATTAATTTTAGCCACACCATCTTCAGTTTCTCTTGCCTGAGCTGATGCGCTTTCGGCTATTTCTCCGACAGTTTTTGCAATTTCTTCCGATGCATTGGCTGACTGCTGTGAATTAGACATCCATTCCTCTGATGTACTGGTCAACTGCCTTGCGGAAACAGATATTTCAGATATTATATTATTCAGGTTTTTAATCATTTTGTCTATGCTGATGTAGAGAGTGGCGAGTTCATCTTTACCTTTTGAGTATTTTTGTATCGCATTTTGCTGTTCGGCTGATAAAACTAAATTGTTTTCTGAAATTTTCTTTGAAATATCTGAAATATATTCAATTTTTTTGACCAGGAACTTAATTACGAAATAGGTTATGCAAGCTCCAAACAGTAATATAATTCCCATATATACTAAAATATTTAGTATAAGCTTGTTTACAGAAGCCTGCACTTCATTTTCAGCTTGTTGGCAAACAATATACCAACTGGTCCCTGGTATTTGCTTGTAGGATGCGTAAACTTTAGTATTTGTAAGATTATCATAATATAAGCTCACATTTTCTCCGTTAATACCATTTAAAGCGCTGGCAACAATTTCATTGTCCTTTATGTTCTTTAAAGTAGTGTCCTGGAAATACTCATCCTTCGGGTGTGCCACCAGGTTACCGTTTTTGTCGACTATATATGCTTCGCCTGTTTCACCAAACTTCAGATTTTTAGTAATTTCGCTTAACTTGTCAAGGGTAAGGGCACCAATGTAAATTCCGATAATATTGTTGGAGTTGTCCAATATGGGGGTGGAAATTGCAACAACCGGTTTTCCTATGGAAGCGCTTACATAAGCTTCACTTACAAAAGTAGCTTTAGTACTTACAGCGCCTTTATACCAGTCCCTGCCTGAAAAGCCCTTGTTGAAATCATCCTTTGATATTTTAAGCTGTATCTCGTATGGCTCCAGGACAACATTTTTAGCAAGATCAGGAGTAAAGGTTTCGAGATATGCAAAGT
>Ga0134092_1000998_pt1 | contig 26229 bp, 22 predicted proteins | sample 3_6taG_FD_94454 | JGI IMG/M metagenome (GOLD analysis project Ga0134092, IMG submission 94454) | Switchgrass degrading microbial communities from high solid loading bioreactors in New Hampshire, USA - 3_6_20_6_A3 metaG | ecosystem: Engineered > Bioreactor > Semi-continuous > Anaerobic >... | reverse complement strand
TCAATGTCAAAGATTACATCGATAAATGAATTTACATTGACACCAGTAGCTTTATTACATAAATGAGGTGAAAAAATGATAAAGTAGAAATCATTTTACACCACTTGACAAGACACTATCAAAGTCAAATCATCTATGACATGAAGGAATACTGTTTAAAGATGAAAGAGAAAATTCAGGAGAGCGGAATTTACGTCAACAGGGAATACCAAATCTTGTTAACGGAATACTTTCATCGTCAAAAAGATAAAATCAAGGTTTCAGTATTACAAAATCTTGATGAAAATGAATTAAAAAGAGATTTCGGTTTTAAAATCGGAGAGATCAATATTTTGAAATATCAGTTAGAGCATCACAAAGAATTATATAGTACGGAATTAAATCATGTTTATTACTTATTCATTCCGTTTTGCTATGTATTTGAAGAATTACTCTATGAAGAGGAAAAGCCGGTATATATCATACTGGAATCCCAAACACCTATTAGTGTTGAGGTTGAAAGCAATATTATTCGCAATATTCTTATTAAATTTGCTGATGATTTGCTGCAACTATTGTGAGAAGGCCTCTTCGAAGAAAGCATAACACTGGAATATATATGGAACCGGGGCATCAAATGAAAGGTGTGTGATGTGATATGGAAAAGCTATTGACATGGGATGAACTTAAAAGAGTGGCTGCCGCTGCTAAAGAAAAAGGTATTATAAAGGCTAAACCTATAAGCATTCCCAAAGATGATAAGTACGATCGAATCACTATCGCTAAACTGAGGACTAGGGAACGTTTAGGATTTGAGCTGAATAAACGAATTTAGCGGGCTTAAAGCATGTTGGGTCACAGATACTTCCTTCCGGGAAATATTCGCCTAATCAACGGATGTTTTAAGCATGCTGTCCCTACTTGATTCAATGGAATGTTTTGAGTCAATTAGGTAATCTTGAAGAAGCATTTGACCTTACAGTGTCACTCCTCATGAAATTTCCCTTGTCCTTTTTGGGAGCAGGGGGAAGGAAAATGGGATATGAAAGAGGATGGAGAAATAGATAAAATCCTTCATAGCTCCATGGTAAGTGGGTTATGAAGGTTTTATTTTATTGGATAATACCCCTGCCCCACGAATTTATCCCATTATCCTTGCATATAAAAAATTATACTAGCAATGGAACGCCTTATATGATATTTGCCACGTCAGCCGTTTCGCATTGGTCTGAAAGCTCTTTTAAGAATAAAGCCCTGAGATATCCCCGGTCGGTGGAGGTAGAATGGATATAGAATCCCATTCCATAATAGGCGCGGACAAGGGAGGTCATTTTGGAGGCCGAGTGGAGGGCCAGCAGGGTAACGCCCTTTTCTTTTACCTGTTCTTCCACAGCCTGAATAAGGGCTCTCCCAACACCGCAGTTTTGGGCATGGATTCTCACCCCGAACCGGCTGATATAGGCGATATGATTCGATATGATTTCATAGCGAACGGAGCCTACAGGCTCACCGTTCAGCCATGCAAGCAAAATCGTTTTTCGCTTCATTTCTTCCTTGATGATTTCATAGTTTTCCTGCAGAGCGGATACTTTATGAGGAAGTCCCAAATCCATTGCATATTTTGTAAAGGCTTCCTGTGTAATTTCGTGGATGGCGGGGATATCCTCAAGCCCGGCTTTTTTGATAATCAGCTCCATGCCATTTTACTCCTTTCTCCGATCAATTCCGGGAACTTTAGGGGTTAACACTTATAAAATCCACTCATGCCGCAGGACGAATGATCCGTTCCTGTAGGCATGTTTAACTTATCTGCCGGTAAATAAGCCTACTTTTTGCCATTCTTCATCAGGAGGACCATGACTGCCTTTTGAACATGCAGGCGGTTTTCCGCTTCGTCAAAAACCACCGAGCAAGGTCCGTCAATCACATCGCTTGTGACTTCTTCACCCCTGTGGGCAGGCAAACAGTGCATAAAGATTGCATCAGGATGGGCCAACTGCAGAAGCTCCTGATTCACCTGATATCCGGCAAAGGCCTTCATCCTTTCTGAGGCTTCGGACTCCTGCCCCATACTGGCCCAAACATCGGCATACAGCACATCGGCTCCGGCCGCCGCCTCCTTCGGGTCATGGGTGATCAGCACCCGGGAGCCTTCCAGCTTGCTGTTTGAGATGGCGTCCTGCACGATCTGCTCGTTTGGTTCATATCCCGGCGGCGAAGCTATAGCTATGTCCATGCCAACCTTTGAGCAACCGATGAGGAGGGAATGGGCCACATTGTTGCCGTCTCCGATAAAAGCCAGTTTCAAGCCTTTAAAGCGCTTTTTCTTTTCATAGACCGTCATCAGATCGGCAAGGATCTGACAGGGATGAAGCAAGTCTGTAAGCCCGTTGATGACAGGGACGGTTGCATATTTTGCCAGTTCTTCCACATCGCTTTGCTTGTATGTCCGGATCATGATGCCATCTAAATAGCGGGAGAGGACCTTTGCGGTATCCGCAATGGTTTCACCCCTGCCCAACTGAATGTCGCTGGAGCTTAAGAAAAGTCCCATGCCGCCCAGTTGATAGATGCCGACTTCGAAAGATACCCTGGTTCGGGTCGAGGATTTGGAAAATATCATCCCAAGGGTTTTATTGGGGAGCAGGGGATGGGGGATTCCCTCCTTGAGCTCTTTTTTCAGTTTCAATGCCAGGCTCAGAATTTGAAAGATCTCATCCTTGGTATAGGACTGGAGCCCCAGCAGATCTTTTTGGCTGAAAGCTTTTTCCGGTTGGTAGTTATACAAATCGATCATGTTTATTCATGCTCCTTTTGGTGGATTCGTCAGCTTGTGGCCTTCAGCGTATCAGGACTGAAGAGCCGGTATTCATGGAGGGGAATAACATTTAGATCTTCCTTTTCATCGGCTAAAACCTGGAGGAAGGCTTTTGCCGTATCCAGGGATGTAAAGGTGGGAATGCTAAATTCCATGGCCGTTCTGCGGATGTTAAATCCAAGCCGGGAGGGGATTTTTCCCCTGGTGGGGGTGTTGATGAGCAGTTGAATTTGATCCCCTTTCAGAAGATCGATGATCTCTGACCTGCTGACCAATTTTGCATTTAACCCCTTGCTGATAAAATAGCGGTAAGTGCTGTCGGTTGCCAGGACGGAAAATCCCAGTTTTACCATGGATTCCGCCAGTTCAAAGGCTTCTGCTTTATCCCGGTCCGCTATGGAAAAGAGGATATTTCCGCTTTTGGGAATATGCATGCCCGATGCCAGCATGGCCTTTGTCAGGGCTTTGACATAGGTGGTGTCTGTTCCCATGACCTCTCCGGTGGATTTCATTTCAGGACCCAGGAAGGTGTCCACCGTCGCAAGCTTTGAAAAGGAGAAGACCGGTGCCTTGACAGTCACCAGGGAGGGCTCAGGGATGAGGCCTGTGGAATAGCCCAAATCCTTGAGGGTGCTGCCCAGCATAACCCTTGTGGCCAGATCCACCATCGGGACCCCGGTGACCTTGCTGAGGATGGGAACGGTCCGGCTGGCCCGGGGATTGACCTCCAGGACATACAGCTTGTTATGTTCATCCAGAACGAATTGTATATTAAACAGTCCTTTGATGTTTAAAGCCCTGGCGATTTGAACGGCGTATGCTACGATTTCATTCTTTGTCTGGACCGAAAGGTTCTGGGGAGGATAGATGGCAAAGCTGTCTCCCGAATGGACTCCTGCCCTTTCGATGTGCTCCATGATACCGGGAATCACAACGTCATATCCGTCGCATATGCCGTCCACTTCCGCTTCTTTGCCCAGGATATACTTGTCAATCAGCACCGGATGGTGATTGGATACCTGAACGGCAGCCGTCATATATTCCAATAGCTCTTCATCGTTATATACAATTTCCATTGCCCGGCCTCCCAATACGTAGGAAGGTCGTACCAGGACGGGATAGCCGATGCTTTGAGCAATCTTCAGGGCGTCGTCAACGGAAAAGGCTGTGCTGCCAGCCGGGCTTGGAATACCCAGTTCCTTTAAAAGCTTGAGAAACTTTTCCCGGTCCTCGGCCTTATCGATATCCTCAACCCGGGTGCCAAGAATGGGGACTCCGTTCTTTGCCAGGGGTTCTGCCAGATTGATGGCGGTCTGGCCTCCGAACTGAACGATCACCCCCATGGGTTGCTCCCTTTCGATGATGTCCAGAACGCATTCCTCGGTCAAGGGTTCAAAGTACAGGACATCCGATGTGTCAAAATCGGTACTGACGGTCTCAGGATTGCTGTTGATGATGATGGCTTCGTACCCCAAAGCCCGCAGGGCTTTGACGGAATGCACGCTGCAATAATCGAATTCGATGCCCTGGCCGATTCGGATGGGACCGGATCCGAGGACAAGGACTTTTTTCCTTTGGCTGGGTTCTGCATCGCTGTAACGGTCATAGCTGGAATAGTAATAAGATGCAGCGGCTTCGAATTCACCGGCGCAGGTGTCCACCATCTTATAGGACGGCCGAATGCCCAGCTCTTTTCTCAGTTTATTGATATCAGAGGCGGAGACCCCCAGAAGGCTTGCGATGTAGCCGTCGGCGAATCCGTACTTCTTGCACTCATAGAGCAGGTCCTTATCCAGAGTATCAAAACTCTGGGAGGATACTTTGCAGCTTAAATCAACGATGTTCTTAAGCTTTTTGATAAAGAAAGCATCTATTTTGGTTATCTGATGGATTTCCTCTATGCTGTAGCCCCGGCGCAGGGCTTCCGACAGCACGAAAACCCTTTCATCGTCGGGATTTTTCAATGAGTTGCGAATGGCCTCGTCAGACCAGGTGCTGATCTCCTTCATGCCCAGGTAGTAGTTGAGCTTGATGTCAAGGGAGTCAATGGCCTTCAAAAGGGATTCTTCAAAGGTCCTGCCGATTGCCATAACCTCTCCCGTGGCTTTCATCTGCGTGCCGAGGCTTCTGTTGGCGGTTACGAATTTGTCAAAGGGCCATCTCGGTACCTTGGTGACGACATAGTCTATCGTCGGTTCAAAGCAGGCATAGGTGTTTTTGGTCAAGGGGTTTTTGATTTCGTCCAGATTCAGCCCCACCGCGATCTTGCTGGCCACCCTCGCAATGGGATAGCCGGTTGCCTTTGAGGCCAGGGCGCTGGAGCGGCTGACCCTGGGGTTGACTTCAATGACCACATACTCATAGCTGCTGGGATGGAGGGCGAATTGGATATTGCAGCCTCCTTCGATTCCAAGGGCCCTGATGATCTTGAAAGCGGCACTGCGGAGCATTTGGCATTCCTTATCAGACAGGGTTTGACAGGGGGCGACTACAATGCTGTCGCCGGTATGGATGCCCACCGGATCAAAGTTTTCCATATTGCAGACCACAATGCAGTTATCCGCATGATCCCGGATCACTTCATATTCAATCTCTTTCCAGCCGGCGACGCTCTGCTCCAGGAGGACCTGGTGGATGATGCTGCTTTTTAAGCCCTTTGCCACGATGTTTTTCAGCTCCTCCATATCATGGGCTACTCCGCCGCCCGTTCCGCCCAGGGTGTAGGCCGGCCGGACGATGATCGGAAAACCGGCCAAGCGGGCAAAGTCCACCGTTTGAGACAGGGAGGTGACGATCGTGCTTAAGGGAACCTTTTCACCGATCTCCTCCATGGTCTTTTTAAACAGTTCCCGATTTTCCGCCTTTTGAATAGAGGAAATAGAAGTCCCTAAAAGCTGGATTTGATACTTATCCAGGATCCCGCTCTGGGAAAGCTCCAGTGCCATATTCAGCCCGGTCTGTCCTCCCAGGGTCGGGAGGATGCCGTCGGGGCGTTCCTTGGCGATGATCCTTGAGAGGGTCTCCAAGGTAATGGGTTCGATATATACTTTATCGGCCATATCGGAGTCGGTCATGATGGTGGCCGGATTGCTGTTGACCAGGATGACTTCGATTCCTTCTTCCCGCAAGGCTTTGCAGGCCTGGGTGCCGGAGTAATCGAATTCTGCGGCCTGGCCGATCACGATCGGGCCGGAGCCGATGACGAGCACCTTTTGGATATCCTTTCTTTTTGGCATAGTGAAGCTCCTTTGCAGTGAAGTATGATAGCGAATTTATGACTGTTTTTTTGCCAGATTGATAAACTCCGTTAAAACCTCATCAAAACCGGAAGGCCCAGCTAAGCTTTCCGGATCGTACTGAAGGCCGATGATGGGATAATCACGATGGCTGAAGCCTTCCACCGTGTTGTCATGCAAGTTGACATGGGTGATCACCGCGCCTGAGCAGATGTCTTCCTCCAAGGCGTAGCTGTGGTTCTGGGAAGTCATTTTGATCTTGTTATGGATCAGGTCTTTTACCGGATGGTTGCCTCCGTGATGACCGAATTTCAATTTATAAGCCTGCCCGCCCAGAGCCAAGCCCAGGAGCTGATGCCCAAGGCCAATGCCCATAAGAGCTTTCTTTCCGATAAGCTTTTGGGCGGTTTCTATCGCATAGGGAATATGAGCCGGGCTGCCGGGCCCGCCGGAGAACAAAATCCCGTCAGGATTCTGGGATAAGATCTCCTCCGCAGAGGAATAAGCCGGCATTATAAAGAGTTCACAGCCGTATTGGGCAAGGGAGGAGACAAGGCTCTTTTTTACTCCAAGATCCACTATGGCAATCCTGGGGCCGGAGCCTTCCATATGGCGGATTGCTTTAATGGTTACGGTGTCAACATAGTCTCGATGCTCCTTAGACAGCCCGCTTGCTTTTGCAGCCAGATCTTTGGGGTCTGCATCGGTGTCGGTGGTGATGACGCCGGCCATGCTGCCGTATTTCCGGATATGCCGGGTGAGATGTCTTGTATCGATGTCGCATATTCCGACAACCCCGTGATCTTCAAAATAGCTTTTAGGATCCTGCCTGCACCTCCAGTTGCTGGGCATGTCACAGAGCTCTTTGACGATAAAACCTGAAACCTGGCATTCATCGGATTCAGAATCCTCTTCATTAAAGCCCACGTTTCCGATTAAGGGGTAGGTCATCACAACGATTTGGCCCCTGTAGGAGGGATCGGTAATAATCCTTTGATAACCGGTCATGCATGTATTAAACACCACTTCTCCAAAGGCCGTGCCTTCTTTTCCGAAGGATTTGCCGATATATACCGTTCCGTCTTCCAGTACAAGCAAAGCTTTTTTCATGGATAGGCCTCCAACATGTTATTCATATATAATCTTCGAACAGTTGATCAAGGATCTGAATAAGTCCGTTTACTTCTTCAATTGTTATAACCAGCGGGGGAACGAAGCGCAGGGTGTTTTTCCCGGCGCAGTTGATGATGTATCCCTGACTGAAAGCCTTTTTGACAATTTCCTTTCCGGGTACGTCTTCAGAAAGTTCAACGCCCAGCATCAATCCCTTTCCCCTGACATCCTTGATAAAGGGGTATTTATCCTTTAGTTTGAGAAGCTGCTCTTTAAAGTAGAGCCCCTTTTCTGCGCATGCTTCTATCAAGTTCTCTTCAAAAAGTGCAGTGAGCACCGCCAATCCGGCAGTGCAGGCCAGGGGATTGCCGCCGAAGGTGGAGCCGTGATCCCCGGGCTCAAAGGCATCTGCAACATTCTTTTTCGCCACGATGGCGCCGATCGGGATTCCTCCGCCCAGGCCTTTGGCCAGGGTAAAGATATCGGGCTCTATATCAAAGTGCTGGTAGCCAAAAAGCTTTCCGGTCCTGCCGATGCCCGTCTGCACCTCGTCGATGATGAGAAGGATACCCTCCTCATCGCAAAGCTGTCGAAGGCCGGTGATATACTCCGGCGATGCCTCCACAACGCCGCCTTCACCCTGGATGACTTCCACCAAAACTCCGCAGGTTTGGGGAGAGATGGCTTCTTTCACGGCCTGCAGGTCATTGTAGGGAACGTTTCTGAATCCTGGGGGCAGGGGCCTGTAGGGCATTTGGTATTTTTCCTGCCCGGTGGCTGCCAATGTGGCCAGGGTCCTGCCGTGGAAGGAGTTGTTCGCTGATAGGATCTCATATTTATTCAAGCCTTGTTTGGCGAAATACTTCCTGGCAAGCTTGATGGCGCCTTCGTTGGCCTCCGCGCCGCTGTTGCAGAAAAACACCTTGTCACCGCAGCTGGACTCTGTCAGCATCTTTGCCAGCTTGACCTGGGACTCAATGTAAAAGAGACTGGAGCAGTGAAGAAGCTTCCGGGCTTGCTCGCAAATTGCCTGGGTCAGTGCAGGATGGCAGTAGCCCAGCACATTGACGGCAATGCCGGCCAGGAAGTCGGTATAGGCGTTGCCCATTGTATCATACAGGGTGGCCTGTTGCCCCCTTTCAAAAACCACGGGAATACGATCGCCAAAAGTATTCATGTAATATTGCTTATCCATCTGTATAATGGTTTCTAAATTCATATCGTCAGCCCTCCGTTTAATTTGATGAATATTATACGCCGATATGTATAATAATGCAATAGTTTTTATAAAAATACATGCAAAAAAATCCTTGCCATTGGGCAAGGATTTTTTACGGTCACCGTGGGAGGGATCTGGGAAACTGTTCATCTACCCGAGTATCGAGGATATGATTTAAAGTGCGGAAATGGAGATTTGCATTTATTGAATGGGCTTCAGGCCAAAACCGCAAAAAATTTCATGATGGAATAGCCGGTAGTTCATCGAAATGCATTTTTATACAGAATGTTTATCGAATCTTTTCGTCGATGATTTTCCAGAGAAGGGGCTCCTCAAAGCCAAGCCGCCACAAAGCCACACCGGCTATGGAATACTCCTTTACAAGGTCGAGCTTGAAGGCTACGCTCCGGGCATTTTCAAACCAGATGACGTGCTTCACCTGATCCTGATCCGTATATTCATAAAAGGGAGTCTGGCTCTCAGGATCCCACAGGAACTGATCTCCCCTGGTCTGCAAAAGCCTTTGCATGTCCCTCGCACTTATAACCCCGTATGTCCCATTGCCGGACCACCTGTAGCCGTATGCGGCAATGCCCAAAAGGATCTTATGGGACGGGATGTTTTGAACTGCATACTTCAGCACTTCTTCAACCCAGCCGATGGAAGCGATAGGGCCCGGTTCTCCGCCAATCCAGTGTTCATCATAGGTCATGAGCTGCACCAGATCTGCCACCTGGCCGACAGCCCGATAGTCAAAGGCTCCGGACCAGCTGCTGTTCGGATCGTCGTGGGTCTTTGCCGGGACGGAAGCCACAAGGGTGTAGCCTTTGGAAGACAAAGCCTCCTTCAGCTCTGATAAGAACAATACATAGTTTTCCCGCTGCTCAAGGGGGATATTTTCTATGTCCACATTGACTCCGCTGAAGGAGTGGCTATGAAGTTCTGAGAGAAGGTTTTCTATCAGCTTTGCCCTGGCCTTGGGACTCCCAAGAAGGGATGCCGCCAGCTTCCTGTCAAAGCCGCCGTTTCGAAAGTTGTGAATCAGTGCAAGGGCCTTTAGTCCCTTTTGATCTATCAGCTTCAGCTCTTTCTCCGGAGCGCTGCCGTGTAAATTGCCATTTTCATCTACAAAGTAGGAGAAGGTCGATACGGCATCCAGGGCATAGTGCCCTCCGCTGATGGACTGATAGGAACGGTCATCTCCTTCATAGTCAATAGCCGCATAGCCCAGGACCCGGATACTGCTTCGCTCAATCGGCTGACCCTTTGATAGGGTGTGAAAGGGAAAAAGCTTTGAGTTGTACAGGGCCAGGAGAGCGGCGGGGATATCTATTCCATAATTTTTTCCTTGCGGAGCGGGAGGCTCAGGAGCTTGTCCAGGTGAGATGGCTGGAGAAGACTTATCTTCTGTAAGCTCTGGCTCTTTTTCCCTGTCGTTATTTTGGCTTTGATCCGATTCGGAAGGAATGGATTCGGCAGAAGTTTGATATAGATTAAGATGAATCACGGGCATGACGACTGAGAATAAAAGCACCAGTGCCAGCAAATATAAAATAAAAGGCTTTCCCTCTATTTTCACCGGAATCCTCCTCCCCGACACATAAGTTTACATAATATATAGTAACATTGAGGGATTCCACGAACAAGCTGCATTTTTTTCCAGGGCGGGGAGGAGGTCATATTACGCAGTCGGAGGGAGATGCCCCTATCTGCCTGTTAGAGCTTTTAGATCTGAATAGGAAATGGTATCCGTTGAGAGAAGGGCAGTGACAAACAAACCGCTGCCTGCCAGGAAGGAGAAGGCCAGAGCCCAACCAGGCGAAAAGCCTACGGACTTTAGATAGATGTTGCAGAGGCGGATGGTAGATCCCATGAGCAAAGCCGCAAATCCCGGTTTAATCAGCCACTCTACAAATTGAAATTTTAGCCGGATGCTACGGAGGACTGTGATCAAGTTTAGTAAGAACGTAACAATGCTGTCGAGGATAAATCCAATGATGTATCCATAGATCCCGAAACGGGGATCCGCGACTAAAAAATAGGTGCACCCCATTTGGATAAGCCCGCCTATGATGAAGTGAAGGGCAGCCCGGTTTTGTTTGCCCAGGCCGTTTAAGACGCTGCTTAAGGTGTGCTGCAGGGAGTGAAAAATCATCGGCAGGGCCAGGGGGATGAGAAATTTTCCTACCAGGGGCTCATTGTACAAAAGCGTGCCCAATGTAGGCCCCAATGTGATCAGTAAGGCCATGGACGGAAAGGCGGTCAAGGTTGTAATCAGGATTGCTTTGGAAACCTTATTCTGAATATCGGCCCAATTCTCCAGCATGACATTCTCAGAAATATTTGGAATCACCACAACAGACAAAGCGCTGACGATGGTAAAGGGAAGGAAGAGGAGAGGGAGGGCCATGCCGGAAAACACACCAAAGAGGCTTACCGCCTCGCTGCCGGACATCCCGCTTGCCATCAGCCTTTGGAGAATCAAAATCGAATTGGCGGATCTCATCAGCGTTGAGATGAGCCTCGTGGCAGTAACGGGAGCGGCAATGGCGAAGATTTCTTTTAAAATCGTTTTACCGGACAGGGTCTTACGGGAGATTTGGGCATCTCTTTTTGATTTATGATAGCAGTAATGCAGGTATAGGAGGCTGGCCAGCTCTCCGATCACCATTCCAAAGGCGGCTAATGCTGCGGCTTCTTCCTCATGAAGGGGGGGCAGCACATAAAACAGTGCCAGGACAAGGGTCATTCGCACCAATTGCTCCCAAATTTCTGCCAGGGCAGGCGGATGGACATCCTGGTTTCCATAGAAATAACCCTTCAGTACAGCACCTATTCCGACGATGGTGATGCAGGGAAAGAGAATAAACAGGGCACCCCGTGTTCGGGGCTCATGTAGAATCCTTGTCGTAAGCCATTCGATATTGAAAAGCATCAAGCCGGATACAACAACCGACAGGATGAACACAAGGGCAAGGCTTATCCGGAGGATTCTTTTCATTCCGGGCTGATCGCCGACAGCCTTTCTCTGGGAGACGAGGCGAGAGACTGCCACGGGGATCCCGGAAACGGTTATGGTGATTCCGATCATGTACAAGGGGAAAACCAGCTGATACAGCCCCATTCCTTCCGAGCCCATCATCCGACTGAGGAACACCCGATAGGCAAAGCCCAGTATCCGCACAAAGAAATTTGCACCGGCCAGGATTAATGTTCCGTATAGCAGGGATTTCGAATGAATCTTCACAGCAGTCCTCCAATTGCTTCTAAAATATCATTTCTATATTAATCTATTCGCCGTCGCTCTTTTATAGAAGCAATGCTGAAGGGCAATAAAAAAAGCAGCCAAGCTGCTTTAAGCATGGGACGCTGGATGCTCCAGTGCCTTTGATGCCTCTTCCGAAGGGCTTTCATTCTTTTTATTGACGATGAATACCCCCAGGATAATCACAATACCTGCGATCACCTGCTGAAGGGTTATGGACTCTTTCAGTATTGTAACGCTTCCGATCACGCCCACCACAGGAATCAGGTTTATGTATGAAGAGGTGATGATGGCGTCTAAGCGCAACAGGGCATAGTTGTGCAGGAAATAACCGACTGCGGTACAGAAAACAGCCAGGTATAAAATATTGAGCCATACGACCGGAGTCAGCGGGACCCAGGAGCGGTATTCCAGCAGAGCCAGGGGCAAGAGGGAGAGGGCTCCGTAAATGGATTGGTAGGTGGTCAAGGATAGGCCGGAGAATCTCGTATTCAGCTTTTTGCTGACGATGATATAAATTACCCAGGCAATGCAGGCCCCCACCATGAGCAAGTTTCCGATAAAGGCCTGGGGATAGGCCTGGTTGTCCTGGGAATGTTGTATGATAAAATAGACGCCGCCGATGGAGAGGAGAACTCCGGCCATCGTGTGCCAGTGAATGGGCTTTTTATAGAACAGGTACTCAGCGGCAATGGTGAGTACAGGTACAACGGCAGTAATCAGGGAAGCATTGGAAGCCGAGGTCATCTTAAGGCCGGTGGATTCAAAGAAAAAATAAAGGGTGACTCCAAATAAGCCGCTCAAAATAAGGGGAAACCGGTCCCCTTTTTGTATTTTGAACTGGGGTTCTGATTTTTTTAAAATGGGATACAAGATAATAGATGCGCAGACAAAGCGCAAAAAGGTCATCGTCATGGGAGGAACTCCGGCATTTAAGATGACTTTGATGCTCACAAAGGACATTCCCCAGAACGTGACTGCACCTAAAAGGGCCAGGATTGGTAGTGCGACCGATGATTCGGATTTGAAGCGAGTCATAGTCCATTTCCTTCTTTCTTCCATATTGCTAAAAAAGCCTATTATAAAAGAGACATACCTCCATTATAATGGGCTTTTGATGGCAATTCAATATGATGATCCCTTTCGCTATAGGGTGACCATGGTACCGATTCCTTTGTCGGTAAAGATCTCAAGCAGCAGAGGATGGGGAATGGTGCCGTTTAGGATATGGGTGCGATTGACTCCCTTTTCGATTCCCTGAATACAGCTCAGCACTTTCGGAATCATGCCGCCTGTGATGACCCCTTTGTCAATGAGATCGTGTACTTCCGAAACGGTGATGGAGGAGATCAGGGAATCGGGATCTGCCGGGTCCATGCGTATTCCGTCGATATCCGTGAGGAACATCAGTTTTTCCGCCTTGAGGGCGGCGGCGATTTCCCCGGCGACGGTGTCGGCATTGATGTTGTAGCTTTGGCCGTCGGGTCCGATGCCGATTGGAGCAATCACGGGAATATATTCATCCTTGGCCAAAAGATCCAGTACCTTGCAATTGATTCTTTTGATTTCTCCCACATAGCCCAGATCAACACCGTTGACCGGGGCTTTTTTTTCAACCTCAATCAAATTCGCGTCTTTTCCACAAAGGCCGATTGCTTTGCCTCCCAGGCAGTTCAGCTGGGATACGATGTCTTTGTTGATTTTTCCGGTTAGGACCATCTGCACCACATCAATGGTATTCTCGTCGGTGATCCGCAGCCCTTGATAAAATTGGGAAGATATATTCAGCGATTTGAGCATCTTGTTGATTTCAGGTCCGCCCCCATGGACGACAATCGGATTGACTCCTACAAATTTCAGGAGGGTGATATCCTCCATGATGGTTTTGGTAATACCGGGATCAATCATGGCGTTTCCGCCGTATTTAATCACGACGGTTTTTCCTGTTAATTTCTGTATATAGGGAAGGGCTTCAATGAGAATATTTGATTTGTGAACCAGTGTATCCATCTTTTATACCACCTTTTTTAAAATAATGCCGGTTTTTGCTGACTGCTTTCATTACAGATACCATCCCGGATTTAATAGGCCCGTTGTTTCTTCCAGGCCAAAAAGAATATTCATGTTTTGAACCGCTTGACCGCCGGCACCCTTTATGAGGTTGTCAAGGGCTGAAACGACAATGATGCGCCTAACCCGCTTGTCTATGACAAAGCCGATATGGCACATATTGGAGCCATTGACGTATTTGACCTGGGGCAGGGAATCTTCCTGGTGAAGAACGATAAAGGGTTCCCCTTTATAAAAATCGCTGTAAAGGGAGTATACATCTTCGAATGAATACTCGCCGGTCAAAGTGGCATACATTGTGGACAATATCCCGCGCTTGATAGGCAAAAGGTGAGGAGTAAAGGATATCGTGAGTTCCTTGCCGGCCAGTACCCCCAGTTCCTGTTCGATTTCCGAGGTATGCCTGTGGGTTGCCACCTTGTAGGCCTTGATATTTTCATGGGCTTCACAGAAGTGAAGGTCCGGCGACAGGCTCCTGCCCGCTCCGCTTGCGCCGGATTTGGCATCGATGATGATGGAATCGGTATCGATGATCCCGTTTTTGACAAGGGGAGCCAGGCCCAATATGGCGCAGGTGGTATAGCAGCCGGGGTTGCCTATAAGGCTGCTTTCCTTTATCTTCCTTCGATGGAGTTCCGGAAGCCCGTAGACGGATTTGGCCAGGAGCTCGGGATGAGCATGCTTGGTTTTGTACCATTTTTCGTAGATTTCTACTGAATTGTAGCGAAAGTCCCCGCTGAGATCGATGATTTTCTTTCCTTTTTCATACAGGGCAGGAATTACTTCATCAGAAGTTCCATGGGGCAGGGCGGTGAAGATGACGTCACTGTCAGCTGCAATTTGCTCTATATCCAGTTCGCTGCATATTTTATCACTGAATCCCTTGAAATTGGGATAGACGGATGACAGCATTTGTCCGGCAAAGCTGTTGGACACCAGGTGAGTCAGCTCTACCTGGGGATGACCATAGAGAATTCGAATCAGTTCTATTCCGGCATAGCCGGTGGCGCCGAGGACGCTTGCCTTTATCATATATTGCTCCTCCTTTGATGAATGTAAGCGGTTAGCTGTATAAAAAGATTATAATAATTATACGCATATATGTATAAATATTCAATACAATTTTAAGATTTCCCGGAATTTATTTAGTTTGAAATGAGGGAAAAGATGTGACCATTACATATTCTTGCTTGTGAAAGAATAAATAGACTGGCCATTTATGCAACACTTTCAAAAAAGAACGGGACTTTTTTGTTAATAATATCAATAGTCAGATTGTCCGTTGCCTTATATAATATATTTATTAGAAAATATATGCTTTGTATGCAGGGCTGTCAATGCATACTGGCTGTAATGGAGGGGTAAGAATGGCAAGTGTTACTTTGAAAAACATCTACAAGGTATATCCAGGCGGAGTAACAGCTGTTAGTAATTTCAATATGAAAATTGCCGATAAAGAGTTCATTGTACTGGTCGGACCTTCCGGTTGCGGAAAATCTACTACTCTTCGAATGGTTGCCGGTCTGGAAGAAATTACTGAGGGAGAGCTGTACATCGGAGATAAACTGATGAACGACGTTCCCCCGAAGGATCGAGACATCGCAATGGTTTTCCAGAACTACGCTTTGTATCCCCATATGACCGTTTATGATAATATGGCATTCGGTTTGAAATTAAGAAAAACTCCGAAGGCGGAGATTGATAGAAGAGTAAAAGAAGCTGCGAGAATCCTGGACATCGAGCACTTGCTCAACAGAAAACCAAAGGCTTTGTCCGGTGGTCAGAGACAGAGGGTTGCGCTGGGCCGTGCTATTGTTCGTGAACCCAAGGTATTCTTAATGGATGAGCCTTTGTCCAACTTGGATGCGAAATTGAGAGTTCAGATGAGAACTGAGATTACCAAGCTGCATCAGAGACTGCAAACAACGTTCATCTATGTTACCCACGACCAGACAGAAGCTATGACGATGGGCGACCGCATCTGCGTTATGAAAGACGGATTTATCCAGCAGGTAGATACACCTCAAAACCTGTATGACTATCCGATTAATCAATTCGTTGCAGGCTTTATTGGAAGCCCCCAGATGAACTTTATCCGCTGCACCCTGGTGAAAGAAGGCAACGATGTATTTGCCGTATTCGAAGATAACAAGGTTAAGATCGCTGAAGGAAGAATTAAAAAGCTAAAAGATCCTTCCTACATCGGAAAAGAAGTTATTTTGGGAATCCGTCCTGAGGACTTGCACGATGAGGAGATCTTCATCCAAAGTGCTCCGGACAGCACAGTCAAAGCTACCGTTGAGGTTGTTGAGCTGTTAGGTTCCGAAACATTCCTGTATTTGAATATCCCCGGCGTTGAGGATACAAAGGTTGCGAGAGTTGATCCTCGTTCAAAGGCCAGAGCCGGCGATACAATCCGAATTGCCCTCGATCCGAACAAGATCCACCTGTTTGACGTTGAGACTGAGGAAGCCCTTCTAACAAGATAAAATTCTTAAAAAAAAGAAGGATTTCTGTAATAAAAGCAGAAATGTTATCATTATGGATAATATTTCTGCTTTTTTTGTATGCTAAAGTTATGTATACTTATTAATGTAGGTGATGAAATGCTGGATCAAAAAAATTTACAGAAAATTTTGGATAAGACGTTTCGGAATATTCATGTTCCTATGGATTTAATTGACGAAACGGGAGAAATTATGGCCAGCACCGACAGAAAGCGAATTGGCCAGACGGATTCAGCGGTGAAAAATCACGTAGCTGATGATGAGAAATCGAGCTTTGTATATAACGGAAGGACCTATGTGGGGTTCGAAACCGACAAGGGCCTGGAATATTATATTTCTATGGAAGGAACGGGTCGGGTAGTTAGGAATTATTGCCTATTGACTGTTCCTTTGCTGCAGGTATACTTAAATTCGACTCATCAGAAGATGGATCAGGATGAGTTTTTGCGTCGAGTTTTGTTGGATCAGGTTTCCGATCTGGAATTCCAAGAATGGGTACGGGAATTCAACATTGAGATACATGCAAAAAGGTGTATCTTTGTTATCCAAACGTTGATGATGAAGGCCGATTACGTTTATGACATCTTGCTGAAGGCATTTCCGAAAACAAAGGAAGACTTTCTGGTCCTGACTGACAGCAGAACCGTCGTGCTTATCAAGAATATCTCCGATGACATGGATAATGACGACCTCATTCAGCTTGCAGCTGCCATGGAAGAGACAATTCTCAATGAAGCATCGATAAAATCAGTCATAGGAATCGGCAAATCCAAAGATTCGATCTTTTCCGTCCGAGAATCTTATTTGGAAGCTTTGGAAGCAATAGAGGTGGGGAAAGTCTTCAATCTCAACAGCAGGATATACCTTTATGAAAAGCTTTTGCTGGAACGCTTTTTATATGCGGTCTCTTCAGAAAAGTGCCACTCGTTTTATCGGGAAATTTTCAGCGATGATATAAAAAAGATTCTTACGGATGAAATGATTCTGACGATCGAAAAGTTTTTTGAAAACAGCCTCAATTTGAGTGAAACGGCACGCCAGCTTTATATACACCGAAATACTCTGGTTTATCGACTTGATAAAATACAAAAAGCCCTTGGACTTGATCTTAGGAATTTCCATGATGCAGTGACCTTTAAAATAATGATGATGCTGGAAAGACAGCTGCGGGAGTGTTGCAATTGATTCAGTTCAAAAACGTATCCATGATATACAGTAATGGTTCACGTGCATTAACAGATGTAAGCTTCAATATCGAAAACGGCGATTTTGTTTTCGTAGTGGGTCCCAGCGGAGCCGGCAAATCAACTTTGATCAAACTGCTCATCAAGGAGATCGAGCCCAGTGAGGGAGAGATAATTGTAGCCGGTAGAAAGCTGAATGAAATGAAGAAAAAAGAGATTCCGTATTACAGGCGAAATATCGGCGTCGTATTTCAGGATTTCAGATTGCTGCCGGACAAGACCGTATATGAAAACGTGGCTTTTGCAATGGAAATCGTTGAGGCCTCCAGGAGAGAGATCAGAAGGCAGGTGCCGGCTATTCTGGGAATGGTTGGGCTTGCTTCAAAGGCCAATGCGTATCCTCGGGAGCTCTCCGGTGGGGAACAGCAAAGGGTTTCCCTGGCAAGGGCCCTTGTGAACAATCCGTCTTTGCTGGTTGCCGATGAACCAACCGGAAACCTGGATCCCCACACCTCAAGGGACATTATGAAGATCATCAACATGGTGAATCATCGCGGAACTACTGTTATCATGGCAACCCATGCCAAGGATATTGTCAATGCGATGAAAAGAAGGGTCATTACCTTTCGAAGGGGCGTGCTTATAAGGGATCAGGAGAAAGGTGTGTATTACGATGAGGATTAGGACATGGCAGCGTTTGATTAAAGACGGGATCTTGTACATTTTTCGGAATAGGGTCATGTCTCTGGCCTCAATTGCTGCCATCATGGCCGCCCTGTTTGTCCTGGGCATTGTTCTTGTGGCAGTGTTCAACATGAATCACATTGTGAACAACCTGGGTTCCATGGTAGAGGTGACATTTTTCCTGAAGAAGGAAACCAGCTACGATGATATCATGGTGATCAAGGAACAGATCAAGACATGGCCGGGCGTTCGTGAGGTCGAGTATATCTCAAAATCCCAGGCATTGGAGAAGATGAAACAGGAGCTGGGAAGCAGGTTGGACGGTTATACCGAAGAAAACAATCCCTTTCCTGATTCCTTCAACATCACGGTAGAGAAGCCCGATGATGTCAAAAACATCATTCCAAGGATCCAGGCCATTCCCTTTACGGAGAAGATCAACTACAGTCAGGTAGTGATCGATATCATAAATAAAATTACCAGGACCATTCATATTATCGGTTTATCCCTGGTTGCCCTGCTGGCCTTGATTTCAGCCATTATCATCAACAACACGATTAAGCTGACGGTCCACTCCAGAAGAAAAGAGATCGCCATCATGAAGATCGTCGGGGCAACTGACGGATACATTCGCTGGCCTTTTATTATCGAAGGATTCTTGCTCGGCATTATCGGCGCATTGCTGTCTTTGGGGCTCATCAGCGGGATTTATCATTATCTTCTGACAAGGACATCCCTGGGCAGCCCGGAAGGAGCTTTCCTTTCCATTTTTCAGCTCATTCCTTTGAATGATTTTGTGACGGATGTCATGATTATTTTCCTCCTGGTAGGAGGCGTTGTAGGGTTCTTTGCAAGCGCGATATCGATAAAGAAATACCTAAAGGTGTAAGAAACAGGGACAAGCTGTTGGATTTAAAGATCAAGGTTTTGTCCTTGTTCATTGTAGATATAGAAGATTATTTGTAGAATCAGTCGGTATGGGGGGATTTTGTGAGACGGGTTATATCTTTTTTACTGGTTTTCATCTTGTTGGTATCCGTATTTACAACTGCATCTGCCATTACTGAAGATGAGAAGAAGATTAATGACAAAAAGAGCGAGTTGAACCAAGTCGGCAAAGACATCGAAAATAAAAAGGAGCAGCTGGAGAAGGTTAAAAGGGAGCAAACCCAGGTAGCCGCTCAGATCCAGGCGATTGAAGATCAGATAGAGGAAAAGGAGAAGGAGCTGGCAAAGGCAGAGCAACAGCTGGCGGAAACGCAGGAGCAGCTGGAAAAGACCAGGGAAGAGCTGGCTGTCGCCATTGAAACTGCTGAGAAACAGAAGGAAGAGATGGCAGATCGGATTCGTGCCATCTATATGAACGGAAATGCCGGTTATCTTCAGCTCCTATTTGAATCAAGAAGCCTCAATGAATTTTTGGATCGGCTGGAAATCGTGAAATGGCTTGTTTCCTATGACAATCAAGTGCTTGAAGATATGAGGGCATATCAGGAAGCAGTTGATGCAAAAAGACAGGAATTGGAGGAAGAAGAAAGAAGTATTACTCTAACCTGCCAGCAGATAGAACAGCAAAAGAAGGATATTGAAAATAAGAAAAAAGAACGGGAAAAGCTGCTGGATAAGCTTCAGGACCAGGAAGTAGAGTATGAAAAGGATTTGGACGAGCTGGAGAAGACCTCCAAGGAACTGGAGAAGAAAATCCAGCAGATGCTGAAGGAACTGGAGGAGAAGAAGAAAAGATCCCAGTACACAGGCGGAGTGCTCACCTGGCCTGTACCGGGTTTCTACAGGATTACTTCATCCTTTGGTTATCGCATCCATCCTATCTATGGTACGAATCGCATGCATACGGGAATCGATATTGGCTCCAACTATGAAGGTGAAAACAAGATCAGCATCTATGGACAGAATTTCGTGGCGGGAGCTGACGGTACGGTACTGCACGCCGGATGGTACGGAAGCTATGGAAACTGCGTCATCATCGACCATGGCGGCGGGATCACCACCCTGTACGCCCACGGCTCCAAGGTGCTGGTTTCCGCAGGACAGACTGTAAAACGTGGACAACCTGTGATGAAGGTGGGAAGCACGGGAGCGTCTACCGGCGCCCATGCACATTTTGAGGTGCGAAAGAACGGTACGCCGGTGAATCCGATGGACTATTTAGGGAAGAAGTAAATAGATTGAGGGAGACAGATAGATTCTGAAAAGAGTCTATCTGTTTTTTTTATATAGAAAAATGGGAAAATTTATTCGCTATGGAAGGGATTATAGGATAATATGTAGAATATAGAAATAATGATGTATTCTGGGCCTTTGTTCGAATATTGTAAGAAGTATAGGAAACAACGAGTGGTTAGCTACAAACTATCTAAAGTTACAGGTCGCAATGAGAGTGGCATAAAAAACAAAACATTGACCTATTTAGGCTATATCGAGCCATTCTGCATAGAATTGTAAAATATAAAAGGAGGTAATAAATATGGAACGCCAAGTGTTACGAGACAAAAGAGGGATTTAAATTGGTGAAATCAGAGAAGAAGGTAAATATTTGGTTCTTAGGGATAAATCCGGGATTAAACTAGGCTATTATGACCCGGCAACAAATGTAACAAGGGACAGAGCCGGTAGAAAAATTGGGACAGGCAATTTATTAACAACCTTACTATAGTTTCCCAAATTATGTAGATACATGTTGTTCAAAATTGCTTGGTTTGGGAAACTCATCTGAATATAACATGGTTGGAAAGTGCCTATTTTTAGAGGTAGTGTAACAGTTTTTGTGTATTATCTTTTTCTCAGGGAGAGCTACAAAGGCATACTTCAAATTTTTATGAGATCTAGCCACCTTCTTGATGAGGGGCGTTTAACTCCATTACTACCGTTCGAACTGTTGGTTATTATAATCAAATTACAAGTATCGGCTTAGTGTTACATCGAAGAATATAGATAGTTGGTTCAAAATTATATCCCAATTGTGGAATCTAATCATCCATTTTTTCGTGATTTTGTCTGTAGCCAGGTACAGAATCTTAAGTATGCTATCATGAATAGGGAATATTGCCTTTGTTATAGTTGCCTTACCATATCGTTTATGTAGGCTCTCGATAGCATTAGTAGTGTATATGATTTTTCGGATATCATACGAGAATTTGAAAAAGGTGCTTATGCTCCCCCAGTTGTTCTCCCAGCTTTTAACAGAACATGGATATTTGTATTCCCATTTCTCTTTTATCCTACACAGTTCTCCAAAAACTTGTTCTCCAGAGGCCGAAGTAACACCGTTTTTAGATCAGCTGCAATCTGGGCGTGGATATCTCTAGTGTCCATTCCAGAAGCATAAAGGGAAATAACTTTATTTTCAATTGATGCTGTTATTATCAAACCCGGGACAGCTGCATAAATATTTACAACTTACTCCACAACAAAAATAAAAATAATAAGGAGGTAATTATGGATAATGCGTTTTTTGTTATTAAAAACAATCATGTAGTAGAATGTGGAGATCCGCCTTTAATTACAAATGATGATTCTAATAAGTATTATGGTTATTTTCAAAATGAGCATGGGGAACAATGGGTATTTATTTACGACTATTCAACTAATACTGCTGAATTACGTGGAGGAGATGTTGGATGGCAAAATGTCATAATGGTTAAAAATGGTCTTTCTACAAATTTAACTCTTAATGAAGCAGAATTTATGTGGTTACAAGCTTGCTGGAAGGCAGCTACAGCTTTCTCTAAGAAATAAATATTGAGCTTGAGTAGATTTCAGAGGTAACATCATATACTGAGGGTTTTCGAAATCGGGGAGTACTACAAATAAAATAACCCGACATCGTAAACCCTCTAAATGTTAAATAACAGGTAACGAGAAGAGTATTGTAGCGCCCTGTGCGGGTGACTTTTTAAGTAAAGCTTCAATAAATCTGAAAAATAGGGGGAAAATTTACCAAGGATAGGTTTAGTTTAGCTGTTGGTTGTATTGTGAAAAAGAAAAGATATTTTAGTCGCTAAGCATAACTACGGTCCAACGAAAGGAAGATGGGATTTCCCAAGAGGGTATGTAGAAATAGGAGAAAAAAATAGAAATGCTGCAGTATGGGATGTTAACGAAGAAAAAGTATTTCTTGTACAATAAAAACTGAGCGTTCCGGAACTTAAAAAAACCTGTATAAAATGGAAAAACTCCATTGCGAGCACCCCTGAAAAATAGTACCCTTTTAGTTGTCGAGTAAGCGTCAAATAGAGCACACCTAAAAATTTGCAAGCAAATATGAGATAATCTCTCCGTAAAAATGATGGGGAGGGATTATCTATGACACATACGGAACGCAGGCAGCAATGGAAAGCCAGGATTGAAGCCTACAAAGCCAGCGGCTTATCTGCAAGGGAATTTTGCAGGCAACACAACATAACCACAAGACAGCTGTACTACTGGCTAAGGAAAGAAACTTTAAAAGAACAGACTGGTAATACAGTGCAATGGTTACCCGTTAGTTTAAGCAGCAAAGAAGACATATCTTTAAGCGACTTTTTAACCGTATTAACCGTAAAAGTGGGTCCTGCTGTAATTGAGGTAAGAGAAGGTTTTAATGAGGAACTACTGCTTCAGGTAGTAAAGGTGTTGAGCGCTCTATGTTAGGGCTGGCCAGTACTCAGAAGGTTTATCTTGCGTGCGGGAGTACCGACATGCGGAAATCAATAGATTCTCTAGCGGCTATTGTACAGCAAAGCTTTTCTTTAGATCCTTTTTCAAGTGCTTTGTTTGCGTTCTGTAACAAGAGCAGAGACAAGATAAAGATATTGCAGTGGGACCACAATGGATTCTGGCTTTATTACAAAAGGTTGGAGAAAGGGAAGTTTGATTGGCCCAAGGAAGGCACTGGCACAGCAGAGATAAGCGCAAGGGAGCTAAGATGGTTATTGGATGGATTATCATTTGAGCAGAAAAGTACTCATAAGAAAATCATTGTGAATACGGTAATATAAAATTTAAAAGTTTTTGAAGAATTGAAGGTTTTTAGCAATTAGTGTCGAATATAGTAAGTATTATGGAAAATATATCAACTGATGCAGTTACAATTGAAGAGTTAATGAGAGAGAACAGCCTTTTAAAGCAGGAGATAGAGGAGCTTAAAGTGAAGCTGAGGTGGTTTGAGGAGCAGTTTCGCTTGAGTAGACAAAAGATGTACGGGCGTTCGAGCGAGAAGACGAATTCGGGGGAGGGGGAACAGCTCAGTTTTTTCAATGAAGCGGAGAAGGAATCGAACGCAGAAGCTGCCGAGCCTGCTATAGAGGAGATAACATACAAGCGCCGCAAGAGGAAAGGACACAGGGCAGAGAATATAAAGGACCTTCCTGTTGAAGTGATAGAGTACCGTTTACCAGAAGAAGAGCAGGTATGTCCATGCTGCGGTGGTAAGCTTCATGAGATGAGCACAGAGGTGAGGGAAGAGCTAAAGATTATACCTGCCAAGGTAAGTATAGTAAAGCATGTAAGGTATGTATATGCCTGCCGCAATTGTGAGCAAAATGAAGTGAGCACGCCCATAATAACGGCAAGTATGCCTAAAGCTGCGCTTCCAGGAAGTATTGCCTCACCATCTGCTATTGCGTATGTAATGACACAGAAATTTGTGGAAGGGATGCCGCTTTATAGGCAGGAGCAGCAGTGGGAGCGGATGGGGATAGAGCTATCAAGGCAGACGATGGCTAACTGGATGGTACAAGGGTCGGAGAGGTGGTTGAGGCCTGTATATGAGAGGATGAGGGAACATCTGATTAAGAGGGATATACTGCATGCAGACGAGACGACATTGCAGGTATTACACGAGCCAGGGAGAGCAGCCGACACTGTATCGTACATGTGGCTTTATCGTACAGGTAGGGATGGTCCAGCGATAGTACTTTATGATTATCAGACGACGAGGGCAGGGAGGCATGCGAAGAAGTTTTTGGAGGGATTCAAAGGATATCTGCATGTAGACGGATATGAAGGCTACAATGGCATACCTGATGTAGTATTAGTGGGATGCTGGGCACATGCGAGGAGGAAGTTTGATGAAGCATTAAAGGCAATACCTGGGACGAGTGAAGGAATAACAAGTGTTGCAAAGGAGGGGCTTGATTACTGTAATAAGCTGTTTGCAATTGAGCGGGAGCTTCGAGATGTTACACCCGAGGAGAGGTATGAAGAGCGATTGAAGCGGAGTAAGCCGATACTGGATGAGTTTTATTCGTATTTAAAATACCATATGCCGAGGGTACTGCCTAAGAGCGTGTTAGGTGGGGCTATTAGGTATTGCCTAAACCAGTGGGATAAGCTTACAGCATTTTTATTGGATGGTAGGCTGGAGATAGATAACAATATAAGCGAGAGGTCAATAAAGCCGTTTGTGATAGGGAGGAAGAACTGGCTATTTAGCAATACTCCGAAGGGTGCAAGAGCTAGTGCAACGATCTACAGTATAGTTGAGACTGCCAAGGAGAATGGGTTAAATCCGTTTGAATATTTGAAGTATTTATTTGAGAAGCTGCCGAATATTGATATAGAGGATAAGGAAGCGCTAGACGAGATTTTACCATGGTCACCCAGTTTGCCGGATTGCTGCAGGGTGAAATAGAGATGAAAAAACCCCACCTTAAATAAGGTGGGGATTGTTTTCATTGCGATGCTTTGATGATTGCCGGTTTAAGTTATCAGTTTGTCAGTTGGAGTTTGAAAAAGCCTGAAATTAAGCGATTTTTCTTATTCCGATTGTGCAATTTGTGCCCACAAAATGATGTTTTCTCGTCAAGGTGGGTATTATTTTACGCTTACGTTGTCGAATCTAAAGGGGGTATAGAAAGGATGCTAACAATGGAGCAAATATATCATATCAGAAACATGGAATAATTTGAAGGAAAGAGTTTAAGGGAAATATCAAGAATTACTGGGTATGACTTTGAAACAGTCAAAAAGTATGTAGAGAAATAAGACTTTAACCAGACAACACGACCTAAGCAAATACGAAAAGGTAAGTTATCGCCATATAGATATATTATCACCGCATAGCTCATCAATGATAAAAAAGCTGCTCATAATCAGAGACATACTGTAAAACGAATATATGACCGGTTAAGGGAATTGTATAGGGATAAGTTTAATGCCAGTGAGAGACCCGTTAGAAAGTTTGTAGCGGAAATCCGAAAGGAAATCGAGATGTATGAAAAAGGATTTCTTCCCTTGGAATATCCACCTGGAGAAACACAGGCAGACTTTGGAGAAGCCAGATTTATTGAGAATGGCATTACATATGACGGATATTATCTCAACATATCCTGTCCTTACAGCAACGGTGGTCACATGCAATTATTCAAAAGTGCGAACCAGGAATGTTTGCTGGAAGGCATGAAAATGAATTAAAGAACGGAGCTTTATTCATAGATTTGGAAAACTGATACTTTATGGATCGGTAGGTACTTTACGATGAAAAGCTGACTATTGCAATTATTTACTGATTAGTCCATTACAGTCACTTGAATGTTTATCAGGGGCAAAGATGCAGACTAACCCGCTCAACCATAAAATTACAATAATAGAACAAGGGTGCTTTGAAAATTAAGTTCCACATTGCCAGGATTTATATTTGCAAAAAACAATAGTAACTTTCCAAAAGATTCTGCTAAATTTTATTAAATACCTAAGTTTTGTACAAACATGTTATTCTAAATTGGTTGATTTAGGAAACTCATCTGGATATAGCATGGTTGTGACAGTGCCTCTATCAAAAGCTTTGCCAATTTGCTAAGCGGTTGGATGATTACATGGATATGTTGAGACGATCTCTCTACAAATCCAGTAACCCTTGAGCACTTTTCAACCAATGTTTTGACACCTACATTTTCTAGTTTTGTCCCATGGAGCTTTATAGCCTTGAACCACACAATCAGATTATGGGTCATAAATACCATCCATAAAAATGTATAGATGCCATAGAATTTTCGAGTTCTAAGATTCCTTATGTTATACGTATTCTTTGCCAGATCATGTATAATTAAGTTCGCAAAATAAAAAGAAGGAAAAACCATCGGCCACTCCGAATTTGGTAAGTGACGAGCAAACCAAGGAGGAGTGAAAAACCGATGGCTTACTCTAATAATAAAC
>Ga0134092_1000992_pt1 | contig 26323 bp, 19 predicted proteins | sample 3_6taG_FD_94454 | JGI IMG/M metagenome (GOLD analysis project Ga0134092, IMG submission 94454) | Switchgrass degrading microbial communities from high solid loading bioreactors in New Hampshire, USA - 3_6_20_6_A3 metaG | ecosystem: Engineered > Bioreactor > Semi-continuous > Anaerobic >... | reverse complement strand
TCTCTCTTTTTCATTTAGTTGTTTCCATTTTTTCTTTTGTGTGTTATCATGTACGTAGCCCATCTTATGTTACCTCCGTTATGTTTTGTTCTGCTAATTCAATTGTAACGGATTTTTACATATAATGGGCCTCTTTTTTTATTATCTTGGGCAATTTATTTTACAACTTACCGTAAAGAAAACCGTGTTCAATTTCAATATTATAATATAAATTAAGAAATTAGCAAATAACCCTGTACATCAACAGATGTACAGGGTTATTAACTGTTCTATTATTTTTTATCCTTTTTGTCCCCGGGATTTACCGGTTCATTTTTATCCCCCGGTTTTCCCGGTTCATTTTTATCTCCTGGTTTTCCAGGTTGATTTTTATCTTCGGGCTTATCCGGCTTTTTATCATCTTCTGCTTTTTCTACATAGTATATACTCGGAACGTTGAGTTTCTCTTTAAGAACGATATCCCTGATATCTTCGCCAAGATAGAACCCCAGATGCGGCGGCTGGTTATATGCCACATTCTGCCATGCTATTCCTAGCCTGTAAACATGATCATGCATCAAAGTAAATATTCTGTATTCTGTTGGGATTGTTGTGCTGTAAATCCTCAGCTCAGAGCTGTCTACTGTGGCAAATATAACTTCTTCACGCCAGTCTCCCAGAATATCGGCCTGCAAGCACGGAGTTGCTTTAGTACCGTTATTGCTTACTACCCCTTCAAATGCCCTGATGACATATGTTTTGTCCGTTGTTTCATCATACTTACTGATGTAAACGTCATCCAGCAATTCGTGTAGCAAATCTCCGTCCCAGTACAAGGCAAAATTCATAGGAAGGCCGGCAGCCCTGCAGTTATCGCTTATTACCTTTCCTTGCACATTGTAAATTCCTGATCCCTTATCCACATCAGTACCATGGCCTGCACCCCAGAATTCATATCCAGGGTTGGTTGTGATGTTGGCAGCTACACCGCGTCCTGTGTCCTTTGAAGCGAAAAATGCCATAAGAGTTTCGCCTGTAGCAGCGTCATGATATTCAAGTGATGCAACAGCCGGTACTTCGTGTACGCCAAAGACCTGTATGCCTTCCCTGTCAGGATCGAATGCACCTACATGAAGGGCATCTCCGTGTGAGCCAGGTTTTCTTCCCATCTGTCCGTCCATTACATAAAGTATGGTGCCGTCATGATCAAGGGTCATAGAACCTGCAATAATTTCATCAAAACCGTCATTGTCCACATCGGCAACCGCGATATTATGATTGCCCATCCCTTCGCCACGGCCGTTTACTTCCTTTGAATCAAAGTACCATCTTTCCACCAGTTTGCCATCGACAAGGTCGTAAGCAACAAATGTCGTCCTGGCATAATATCCTCTTCCGTACACCGCACTTGGAGTCTTTCCGTCAAGATACGCAACGGCTGCAAGGAATCTGTCGGACCTGTTAAACCAGGTATCTCCCCATGATTCAACTCCGGTGTTTTCAATTGAAAACCTGTATTCAATTGTATCAATTACTTCGCCTGTTTCTCCGTCAAACACAGATATATATTCAGGACCGCCGAATACGTGGCCAAGTACACCTGGATCGCTGTCTTCTATATGAACCCATTCTCCGTTTTTGGACGGATCCCCTATAACACTTATGATTTTATTTTCATCAAATTTGCCGTCGGTAACCCCATAGACTGTTGTTGCATCAGCAGTCTTTATAAGGAATTCGCTCTTTCCGTCGCTGTCAAAATCATATACCAGGAACTGATGATAATGGGCACCTGAAGTAAGATTTAATCCCATATTAATGCGCCACAGCGGTGTTCCGTCCAATTTATACGCATCGAAAATGGTTGGGCCTGTCAATCCTGAGGATGCGCTGTCAATTGCATTTGAAGGCTCCCATTTAACAATAATTTCATATTCGCCGTCGCCGTCAAGGTCTCCCACACTGCAGTCATTGGCACTGTACGTGTATTTTTCTCCTCTTGCGGTTACTCCATCCTCCGGCTTCTGAAGTGGTATAGCGATATAATCCCTATCCAATGCCTGGACTTGGTAGCTTTCTTTGTATTTTCCTTTCGGAATGGCTTCTATCGTATATATATCCCCTGGTTTACCGTCTTTATCGAGATAATTTGTAACGTTTAACGGATTTTTATTTATCTTTTTCCCGTTCCTGTATATATTAAATTTTACGTTCTTTTCATATTCATCAGCAAGTAAGCGCCAGCTAACAAATATACCATCATCTGACTTTAACGCTATAGCTCCCCTGTCAAGCCATTCAACTTGCTGTTCTATCTTCGGCGGTTTTAAGCGATTATAAACATAACAAATTGCATACCTTTCAAAAGAATTGTCAAGCCCTTCAGTTTCAGCAAGGATTCCTTTAAAAGTGTAAACTCCTGGTTCGGAAGCCACCCATTCCTTGTCTACAATTTCCCATTTTTCAACTTTGACTTCCGCTTTGCTCCAGTCAGCAAGAGTAACTGTTACTTTAGAGGGCAATCCAATATCCTTTATCTTCTTTGCTGTGTTAACATAAACTGTTTTATACGGAATATAATCGACTGCAATAATCCTGTTACTAGGAAGCTGGACGTGATACACTCCAAAATTATCAAGATAGGTGGTCCATGTAATATTATTACCTGATGTACGCATTCCAACCAGTTCTATCTTGCTTACCGTTCCGTTAAAATCAACACCCTCCAGTGAGGATACATATTCTTCCGTTATACCCTCAGCCTTATCAGTAAGACGTAATTCGACCTCTCTCTCCAATAAATCAAACTTGATTTCCACGTCATACCACTTTTCCGGATTATTAAATCCAGTAATCACTGTTTCCTTGTTAAGTCCAACAATATACTGTAGAGGTGAATTTCTTGTATTATTTATTGTAAATATAGTATTGCCTGCAGAGTCATATATCCTGAATTCTCCGCCGTTTTCATACGGATTGTTTCCTCTCGCATTTAACAATCCTGGGTACCAATCGAACTTAATAAGAATTACATTGCCCATAACAGGTGAATCAAGCACTTTTGTTGCAACACGACCGCCTGCCTGATTAATCTGTGAAAATTGCAGCTTTGCTGTGTTATTTCCTGCTATATTGTCATAGTTTATATAAAGGTTTGCATTAGATGTAGTGAATCCCCAGTACTTCGGAACTACGGTAAATCTGTCGCCGAAATCCGTATAATATACTCCTTCATAGCCTTCTATCTCTGGTATTTCAAGGCTTATATCAAGTACTTCAACAAGTATTTCGGCTTGAATGTTATTTTCATTTTTTACACCGGAAATATTATCAACTAATAATATTCCTTTGAATGTATATTTACCCGGAGATTCTTGATCGTAATCATCACAAATCCAGCTTACAGGTACATCATTAACCGTAATATTTCCTTCAAGTTTGACATTCAAGGTAGAAGGGAAAAATGAAATTACATCCTGTTTAGATACTCCCAGGCTAAAAATGTATTCCTGTTTGTATTCGCTGACAATTTCGATTATGTTAATATCAGATTGAGACGGCGCATCTTCTTCAGAAGTATAAATGAATATGTTGTCCAGATCAATTGTAAAGTTGAGAGTTTGGCCGGATGAACGATTACCTATAACGGAAATTGATTTGATTTTGTTTACATAGTTGATATTGCTCAAACTTAAATCATATATACTGAAGTATTTTGAACTGTCTGACATATCATATATTTCCATGGAGACGGTTTCATTTTTAAAATCAAAAATGATATTTGTTTTTAACCAGGTTTTATTACCGCTCGCATCGGTATTTGTCCATGGAATATACTGCGTGTTTTCTGTGGGAAAACCTGTTAAGCCTACATCATAACCAATAGCTCCGTTAGTACCTCCCCTTTTCACAAGCCTGAATACCGGATTATTACCTTCATCCTTAAATACAATTTCACTGCAATTTGCTGCAGTTGTTACATCGCTTGGCCTCCATTCAAAGCTAACCAGTACAACGGCCTTTGAAGTAGCTTCTGCAAAAGTCTTTACAATAGAACGTGATCCGCTTCCTGAACCACTTACCTTCAAATATTTGTTACCGTCACTTTCATCTACCAAAGCACTTGCTCCTGCAGCCGCTACAAATCCCCAGGTATTTCCGTCTTCAAAGTCTGTACCTCCGAATAATAAGTTATATTTTGCGGGATCAAATATGCTGTCCTCTGTAGCTGCAATGCTTGATGCAGTCCTTTCTTCACCTGGATCACTGTTTTCTTTCGTGCTTTCTTCCATTACTTCATCCTGATTGTTTTCTCCTTGAGACTTTTCTTCCCCTTCGGAAACATTATTATCCTCTTCTTTTGATGCTTTGTCTTCTTCCAATGCATCTTCTTCTGTTGATTCATCGCCTTCACGTAATGTTTCACTTTCTGCCTGCGGCTCACCTTCCGCTAATTCTTCATCTTCTGTATATTCCTCTATAGGTTCGCCCTTTTCTGCTAATGCTTCTTCTTCCGTATATGATACATCTTCTGTTAACACCTCGACTTCTGCTGATGCAAATATGCTTGTAAGCAGCATTAGCAGAGCAACAATAACTGAGATTGTCTTACATGCTCTTTTGATATTTTTCATAGACTTCCCTTCCTTATTAATAATAAATAGATATAAATTGGCTATAATGTTAGATCTGTATTAAAACATTTGTATGACCTGTGTATAATTTATGACATGAATATATGAAATAAGTTTCCTGGTATGTATGTATAAGTTAATTTTGGACCTAATTTAGTATATCAAAATAGTAAATTGTAGTCAATATAGCAAAATATAGAGATATTTGTAAATGAGTTGAGATAATATATAAATATAAGCTATGCTTATTTTTTTGATATAAACTATATTTAATGATATATCCGTTTTTTATAACGTTTATTCAGAATTTGAATTAACTTATTTTGCTTAATTTACACTTATATTATTACATTTATTTTCAATAAATTACTTAACCTCTATTTTTTCAATATTTCCCATGCATTTTTCAATTTAAACGTCTTTTCTTTAAACTAGGAGTCATCTATGAAAATCAATTATGCTTCTTCAATTTGCTTTTCATCTGTTTTTTTATTTTATTATTATTTATTATTTATAAACATTTGAATCATGTGAAATATACTTAATATCATTAATAATTAGCCTGCGTCTTTTTCCTCTTTTTCATATAATACTATAAGTTTTTGATATTGCTTTTCGATCGCTTCTCCTTTAATTAAAAATAAAAAAATATATAATTTAGAATAAAAAATCTAAATTATATATTTAACATTTGCTATATATACTCGGCCTATTATTTATTTTTTTAATTATACATAATATGATTCTCTATGCTTTTTAACTGCAATGTTTATAGCTTTAATCTCTTCTGCAGTAAGCGGATATTTTGATTTACCGCCAACTATTGGTTTTCCATATGTAATTGAGCTGTCCCTTGAATAGAGTGAAGTTATCACTGCACCATTATCATTCCCGTCGAGCATTGCAAGAGTATAACTTAAATCACTGCCAACATCATCAAATGCATTATACCTAATTATCCCAACCTTTTGTATGCAATTTAGAATATTTCTGTCCAATTCATTTAGATGAGCTTCCATTTCTTTATTCTTTTCAATTATCATTTCTGTTTTTTCCAGGCAGTTAATGATCAAATTTTCTATATTATCTGCATCAGAATTCTTCATAAGCCTATCATATTTATCTTGCAGTCTGTTAATTTTTCTTCTGTTAGAAATTTCAATTATAAGCAGCGCTATTACAAGTACAATATTAATTCCTAATACAAGCAGTATTCCGTATAATACATTCACATTATCTACGTTAAAAACATCTTCCATAGCCTAACACCCTTACCTAAAATTTTGTTTCACATGAAACATTATATATAAATATTTTATATCATCTTTTTGAATATATCAATTATTCTTGTTAGCTCTTCCTGAGAATAATATTCTATTATAATTTTCCCGCTGTTTTTTTTCTGGTCCAGTTTAACCTTGGTTCCTAGAATATTTCTTAATGTCTCTTCAAGACTTTCCTTTTCTATATTTTCTATCTTATCTTTAGGCTTTTCATCATTTTCATCTGCCCTTTTATTTTTTACACTTTCATTTATTTTTACAGCAAGTTTCTCTGCCTGTCTCACATTATATCCGTTTTTTATTATTTCCTGCATAGCAGAAATTCTTAACTCCGGATTTTCTATCATCAATAAGGCCCTTGCATGTCCGCTGGTTATAGTTCCGTTAATTAGCTCCTTTTTTATTTTTTCATCAAGATTTAACAACCTAATTGAGTTTGCAATTGCAGGCCTGCTTTTTCCTACTATCTCAGATATTTCTTCCTGCGTCATTCCGAACTCTCTTATAAGCCTTTCATAAGCCTCAGCCTCTTCAATAGGGTTTAAATCTTCCCTTTGTAAGTTTTCTATCAATGCTATTTCAAGTATTTCTCGTTCATTTAAATCCTTTATTATCGCAGGAATTGTTTTCAATCCTGCTGCCCTTGCAGCACGCCATCTCCTTTCTCCTGCGATTATCCTGTATATATCATTTTCTTTCTTTACAATTATAGGTTGAACAACACCGTGTTTTTTTATAGATTCAGCTAATTCTTTTATTTTTTCTTCATCAAATTTCTTTCTCGGCTGATTTATATTTGGCTCAATGTCATTAATCCTTATTTCCTTTATTTCATTCTCATTATCATTCTCAATTGAAATTAACGCTTCAAGTCCTCTTCCCAGTCCCTTTTTTTGATTCATAGTTTCTCACCTTCCGTAATTTTTATTACTTCATCGGCAAGTTCAAGATAGCATTCAGCACCTTTTGATTTAGGATCATATATAATTATGGGGAGCCCGTAACTAGGTGCTTCACTTAGCCTTACATTTCTCGGAATAATTGTCCTATACACCTTATTTTTAAAATATTTCTTTACCTCATCAACAACTTGTATAGACAGATTTGTCCTAGCGTCAAACATTGTTAATACAACACCTTCAACATCCAACTTGGGGTTCAAGTGCTTTTGAACTAGTTTTATTGTCTCCATTAACTGGCTCAATCCCTCAAGTGCGTAATACTCACATTGGATCGGTACCAGTATTGTGTCAGCGGCTGTCAATGAGTTGATTGTCAGCAAACCAAGGGATGGCGGGCAATCTATTATTATAAAATCATACTTGTCCCTTATGTTCTTTATAGCCTCTTTCATCCGTGTTTCACGTGAAATGGCAGGTACTAATTCAATTTCCGCACCTGCAAGCTGTATATTTGATGGACATATATCCATGTTGTTAACGCATGTCTTTAATATTACGTTTTCTATATCTTCGTTATTTATTAAAATATCGTATGTAGACTTTTTTAATTTTCTCTTATTGAATCCCAACCCGCTTGTTGAATTTCCCTGGGGATCATTATCAATTAATAATACCTTTTTACCTTTATGTGCCAGACATGCACTTAAATTTATCGAAGTTGTTGTTTTCCCGACCCCACCTTTTTGGTTTGCAATAGCTATTACTTTTGACATCAATTCCACCCCAACGCATTTTATCTATCATCTGAATAATAAATACTGATTTTTTTTCATTATAACATATTTATATACTTTCAACAAAATTACGTTTTTTATTTATATTATTGAAATAAATAAATTTATCAAACAAAATGGCTGAGTACATACTTAATTATTATATACCATACTCAGCCACTACTTATTAATTACATTTATGATCATTTTTTCTTTTCATAATTTATAGTTTTCTTCTCGTAGCCAATATTTCAACTATACACTATACAAACTTTCATATATACTTCATAAATATATACTTTTCTTCTTAATATTTTAATAAATTTCTATATATGGATATTATTCTTCATTACATATATTTCATGTTTTTATTCTCTTTTACTTTCTTTAAATATATTTTCTACATTTCAAATAATATGCTTTTTTTTATATGTCCAGGTTCTTTACTTCCTTTGCATGCTTTTGTATATATATCTTTCTTGGCTCAACTTTTTCTCCCATCAAATCGGTGAAAACTTCATCAGCGGCAACAGCATCCTGTATTTGCACCCTAAGAATCGATCTTGTAGCAGGATTCATAGTCGTTTCCCACAATTGTTCAGGATTCATTTCTCCTAATCCTTTGAATCTTTGTATCGTGCAATCCTTCCTGTTCCATCCCTTTTCACTTATAATCTTTTCCAAATGCTTATCATCATAGGCATATACTTGTTCTTTACCCTTTGTAATTTTATATAACGGTGGTTGTGCTATATATATGTGCCCGTTTTCCACCAATGGTCTTAAATACCTGAAGAAAAACGTCAACAGAAGCATCCTTATATGGGATCCGTCAACATCAGCATCAGCCATTATTATTACTTTATGATAACGTAACTTTGTTATATCAAACTCCTCTCCTATTCCAGTTCCAAGTGCAGTTATTACTGGCATCAGCTTTTCATTTCCGTATACTTTATCCACTCTGGATTTTTCTACATTTAACATTTTTCCCCAAAGCGGAAGGATCGCCTGAATGTTTCTGTCTCTTCCCATTTTTGCCGAACCACCGGCAGAATCTCCCTCTACTATAAATAATTCACAAAGCCTTGGATCCTTTTCAATGCAATCAGCAAGTTTTCCAGGAAGAGTTGCACCTCCTGCAGTTCCTTTCTTTCTTGTAAGCTCACGTGCTCTCTTTGCCGCTTCCCTCGCTCTTGATGCAAGCAGGCATTTTTCTACGATGCTCCTTGCTTCTGCAGGATTTTCTTCAAGAAAATAAGTTAATTTTTCAATTACAACACTTTCAACTATGCCTCTTACATCGCTATTGCCAAGCTTAGTTTTTGTTTGTCCTTCGAACTGAGGATTTTTCAATTTTACACTGACAATGGCAGTAAGGCCCTCACGTACGTCTTCACCTGTAAAATTCTTGTCATTTTCCTTAAGTGCATTTATTTTTCTTGCATAATCATTTAAAACCTTTGTAATTCCTGACTTGAAGCCTGTTAAATGGGTTCCGCCCTCGCTTGTATTTATATCGTTTGCGTAACTGTAGATATTTTCTACATATCCGTCATTATACTGCATGGCTATTTCTATTTTTATATCATCTTTTACGCTTTCTATATAAATAGGAGGTTTATGTATCACTTCCTTATTTTTGTTAATATACTCTACAAAGGACACAATGCCGCCCTCGTAGTGCAAAACTTCCTTCCTGGGTTCATCTGTCCTGTTATCTATCATTATTATTTTTATTCCTTTGTTTAAAAACGCCAGTTCGCGGTACCTGTTTAACATCATGTCAAAATCGAATTCAATTTCCTCAAAAATTAAAGGGTCTGGCTTAAATTTTGTTTTGGTACCTGTTTTATCTGTCTCTCCTATAATTTCCAGTTTTGAAGCAACATTTCCTCTCTTGTATCTCTGCCTGTATATATATCCGTTCCTGCTTACTTCTACAATCATATCCTCGGACAGAGCATTTACAACAGAAGCACCTACGCCATGCAATCCTCCTGAAACACTGTAGGCACCTCCGCCAAACTTACCACCTGCATGCAGTATAGTGTGAACAACCTCAACCGTAGGAATACCAAGTTTCGGATGGGGACCGACCGGAATCCCGCTACCGTTGTCCTCCACTACAACATAGTTATCTTTTTCAAGGGTTATTGTTATTGTGTCACATCTTCCTGCAAGTGCTTCATCTATACTATTGGATACTATTTCATAAACAAGGTGGTGAAGGCCTCTGGTCGATGTACTGCCTATATACATACCGGGCCTTTTGCGTACTGCTTCAAGTCCTTCCAATACCTGTATCTGGCTCTCATCGTACACTATTTTTTCTTTTGCTTCATCACCCATATCTTCTATCCTCCTATTCTCCCCTCCTGTTTATTCATTCTATCAATTATCCTATCTGATTTTTATCAATCTATCTCTCTATTTTACCATAGATTCCAATTTTAAGCTATTTTTCTTCTTATATTTTCATTTTATTCTACTTTTCTGTCATCATTCACATCTATTTACTCAATATTATTCATATTTTCATCATCAATATCCATATCCATGTCTTCGACTTCATCTACTACCATATCTTCCGATCCTTCATCATAAACCTTCTCTTCCTCATCCTCTTCTTTTTTCACTATTTGTTTCTTATTTATCAGCACCTTTTCGGATTCTTCTATTTCCCTTATTATGTCAGCCCTCTTCTGAAGAGTAACTGACGATATGGATGTCAGATATATCTTGCTCTTCTTATCTGATTCAGTAACGATAAAAGTTTTCGGGATATCATCGCTGACATTTACAATAAATCCTTCTTCTTCCGCAATCTTTAAAAATTCCCTTGTATCCTTTGAAATTGTGGTCTTTTCAAGATCCATTATAGCTATTATACTTTTTAACGGTATCACATAATCTCTTCCAATATGCAAAAACATTATGCTTCCTCACTCTTTCCTTTTTTTAACAAAGAAATATATTTAGTCATTTTTATTATATATATAACTTCAACATTCTATTTTATTATTGTATAATAATGTCTTGTTCTATGCAACTTTACATCTTCTCTTCACTTACTGTGCCGTTTTCAACCATGTATGTCTTTACATTTTTATTCACTGAGGAATTTTTAAGAGTGTTTAACAATAAATGATTCTCAGTACTTGTTATAAAAGTCTGCATATTTTCGAGACTTGCAAGTATATAATCTTTCCTGAAAGCATCAAGCTCTGAAAACACATCATCCAGCAGCAGTACAGGATATTCGCCGATAATTTCCTTCAGAAGTTCGGTTTCGGAAAGCTTTAATGTAAGGGCAGCGGTTCTCTGCTGGCCCTGGGATGCATACATCTTTACGCTTTTTCCGTTTATCTTCAATTCAACATCATCCCTCTGCGGGCCATACATGGTCATACCGCTTCTAATCTCTTTTTCGATTTCATCATTTAAATATTCAAGAAACTTTGCCTTTATTTCATTTACACCGTTACATTTGCTAATATCTATCGAAGGACAATATATTACTTCTATTTTCTCCTTTTGCCCTGTTAACAAATTATGCCAACCGTATGCCTTTTTACTAAGTTCAGACAAGTATATGCTTCTTTCCAATATTATTCTCGAACCTGTTTCCGCTAGATTCTCATTCCATATCTCCAGAGTATCCTTGAGTTTTTCACTTCCTGAACTTCGGCTGCCTATTTCCTTCAGCAAAGCATTCCTCTGTGTAAGTATTTTGGAATACTGCTGCAGGTCATAAAAATACGATGGTTTTATCTGGCTTATAGCTATATCAAGAAATCTTCTTCTTTCCGCCGGTCCGCCTTTCACAAGGGATAAATCTTCAGGTGAAAACAATACCGTGTTCAGCTGGCCCATCAACTGACCGTTTCTGCTTATTGAAACACCGTTTATTTTTATCCTCTTCTTTTCATTTCTTTTATATAAAATTTCAATATTTTTCTCTCCGTCTCTTCTTTCCACTGTAAGGTTTACATAATATCCTTCTTCGTTAAATCTAATTAGTTCGTTATCCTTAGATGTACGGTGTGACCTCCCGGCAGAACATAAAAATATCGCTTCCAGTATATTAGTTTTACCCTGGGCGTTTCTGCCGTATATTAAATTGTAGTCCTTTGCGAAATCCAGCTTCAGTTTCCTGTAGTTTCTGAAATTAACCAGTTCTATTTCCCTGATATACAAAAACTAATTTACCCCCAAAGCCATTTATTTTGTATCTTATCAGTCTATAGTGTATAATTTTCCGCCAACTTCCACGGTATCTCCCTTTCTTAGTTTCTTGCCTCTCTGAAACTCCACTTCATTATTTACTTTTACCATTCCGCCTTTTATCATGCCTGTAGCTTCAGAACCTGTCTCTGCAATTCCCGCCCATTTTAAAAACTGGACGAGTTTTATAAACTCAGTGTCTATTTTTATTCTCTCCATTTTTTTATTCTCTTCCTTTACCATTTCTAATTATTTTACTTTTCTATTTTATTTTTTCAACGGCAACAGCAAGTATATGAAAGTATCCTTATCCACGCTTTTTATTATGCATGGGCCCATATCGGAACTGAATAAAACATCTATAAACTCTTCTTCAATTACCCTTAATGCTTCAATAAAATACCTGGGATTGAATTTAATGTAAATGTTATTTCCGGTAACTTCAGTATAAATTTCCTCTGTAGCGCTTCCCAAGTTGGTATTTGTGGTAATTACAACCTTGTCAACGTTTAAAGTAATTGTTATCGGGAATCTTGCCCCATCGCTTGTTATAAGTATTGATGCCCTTTCAATGCTGTTTAGCAGCTCCTTTTTGGAGATTCTCAGCAATTTTGATTCATATTCTTCCGGAATAACATTTTCGTAATTGAAATACTCGCCTTCCAAAAGTCTTGACAATATTTTGGTATTGCCAGTATCAAACATGATCTGATTCTTGGAAATATATATGGAAACCTCGTCCTCCACCGGAGCAAGTATTTTTCCAATCTCGTTGAGAATTTTTCCAGGCACTATTACGTTAATGTCAACATTCTTATCTTCAATGTGATATTTCCTTAACGCAAGCCTGAACCCGTCTATCGACACAAACGTAAGAACCCCGTTCTTTGCCTCGATGTTTACACCTGTCAGTATCGGCCGGTTTTCATCTTCGCCTACTGCAAAAATTGTTTGTCTTATCATATCCTTTATAACCGCCTGGCATACCTTCAGGGTTTTTTCTTTTTCAATCTCAGGTATTATCGGAAAATTTTCCGCCCGTGTGCCTTTTATCTCGAACTTTGAGTTTTTGCATGTTATTTTTACGTTGTCATTCTTTTCCTCAATGCTTATTTCTGCATCGGGCATACGTCTTATAATTTCTCCGAATATTCTTGATTCAATTACAATTTCTCCCTCTTCTTTTACATCTGCTTTTATACGGCATTCTATTCCCATTTCCAGGTTATTTGCCGTCAGTACCAAGCAATCTCCTTTTGCTTTCAGCAGTATTCCTTCCAGTATCGGATATGTAGTTTTCGACGGGACGGCCTTTTGTACCGTACTTATTGCACTTGTCAGTTCTTCTTTTTTGCATACCAGGTTTAGGCTCATTTTTTCGTTTCCTCCTTTTCAGTATAGAATTATATTTAAAAACCAGTAATAGCATTAATATGTTTTGTTGTTAGTGTGGATAACTTCCTCTAAAGCAGCTTTTATTCCGCTTTGAGTATGTTAATAACGTTGTTGATTAGTGTGAAAAATTATTAACATAAGCTATTTTTAATCACAGGATTTTAAATTTTCCACAGATGAGTTTCAACATATAAACAATTTTTGTGGAAAAAAAAACGGATAAAAAAATAAAACCTGCTAAAGTTTTTCTTATTAACATATTTAACATTTAACATATAGTTTTTATCACATAGAAAAAATAGTACTAATAAAAATACCACATATAAATATTATCCGCCTACAATGTTTCTTTTTAACTCTTCTATGGTCCTCCTCACTTCGTAATTCAGATTTATACTTTCGGTGATTTTTGCAAAAGCATGCATAACCGTCGTATGGTCTCTTCCGCCGAATTCGTTGCCTATCTGTGGAAGAGACATATCTGTGAGCTCCCTGCACAAATACATGGCTATTTGCCTTGGGAAAGCTACGTCCCTGTTTCTCTTCTTTGATTTAAAATCTTCAGGTTTCAGGCCAAAATACCTTGATACCACGTCGATTATCACATCGGAGTTTATTACCCGGGTTTTTGCAGCTGATACTATATCCTTTAACGCTTCTTTTGCAACATCTATATTTATTTCGCTTTTTACCAATGAAGAATAGGCAACTACTCTTATAAGAGCTCCCTCAAGTTCACGAATGTTGGATGCGATGTTATCTGCTATAAATTCGAATACTTCGTTTGGCACTTCTATGTTTTCCAGCTGGGCTTTTTTCTTAAGTATAGCTATTCTCGTCTCATAATCCGGAGGTTGTATGTCTGCCTGCAGCCCCCATTCAAACCTGGAACGGAGCCTTTCCTCCAGGGTGTTTATTTCCCTTGGCGGCTTATCACTTGAAATTATTATTTGCTTATTTGCTTCGTACAAAGCATTAAAAGTATGGAAAAACTCTTCCTGGGTTCTTTCCTTTCCAGCTATAAACTGAATATCGTCAATTAACAGTACGTCTATATTTCTGTATTTCTGCCTGAAGGCTTCGTTCTTGTCGTCTTTAATTGCGTTGATAAGTTCATTGGTAAATTTTTCGGATGACACATACAGCACTTTAAGATGAGGAGTATGTTGCATTATATAATGCCCAATGGCATGCATAAGGTGCGTTTTTCCAAGTCCGACTCCTCCGTATATGAAAAGAGGATTATATGATGAAGCAGGTGCTTCGGCCACGGCCAAAGATGCAGCATGGGCAAGCTGGTTACCGCTGCCTATGACGAAAGTATCAAATGTATACTTGGGATTTAAAACCGAACTCAAGGAATCATCGGATTTATTTTGCTTGCCGGAATCACTTTCACTTACTGTTGGTGCTGCAGAAGGAATAACGAATTTTATATCATACTCTTTTTTTGCCACTTCTTTTATAGTCTCTTTTATCAGTATCGAATATCTTGATTCCAATATGCCCTTATTAAATTCACCGGGAACTACTAACTCTATGGTATTTGAATCCATTGATTTGGGCTTAATTGTTTTAATCCACGTGTTAAAGCTGATTTCCGTAAGTTCTTCTTTCAACAGTTCGAGTGCCCTTTGCCAAATGCTCGAAAGTTGACTATTCATAGTATTTCCTCCAGTTTGCATTTGTATTTACATATAACAATTGTTAACAAAAAAAACAAAATTTAAGCAATAAATTAAGCATTCATAAGCTTTTTATGCGTAATTGCCGTATATATTTCATAAATATTACATATTTTGTTGAGTATTTTACCTACAGATTCTGCCTGTAAATTCCATTATATGGAACACAAAAATACCGTTAATCTGATAAGCATTAATAATATATCAGACTTTTTGGTATTGTTCAACAGAAATTTAACATGTTATCCACAGATTTAAATAATTATATCAAAATTATCCACAGGTTGCTCAGGTTAACTGAAAAATACTTTCTTGACATATGGAAGTACTTTAATATATAATTTTTTTGAAATGTCTTTAAAATATTTTAATATTTGATTGTTCTACTAACAAGTTAGGGAATGATATAAACGGAGGTGCAGTAGATGTTAAGAACTTACCAGCCAAATAACAGGCACAGGAAAAAGGTACACGGATTCAGAAAAAGAATGAGAACAAAACAGGGCAGGAATGTTTTGAGAAGGCGCAGGCTGAAAGGAAGAAAGAGACTTACTGCATAAGTTGTAAAAGACCGCAGTTATGTGGTCTCTTTTTGTATAATGTTATGAGAGGATATTATGAAAAATACTATCCCAATAAAAAACAGCAGGGATTTTTCGAGAGTTTATAAAAGAGGAATTTTTTATTCGGGAAAATATATAGTGTTATATATTATACCCAATGGGCTGAATATCAACAGACTGGGTGTGACAGCAAGCAGGAAAGCTGGAAAAAGTGTGAAAAGGAACAGGATAAAGCGGCTTATAAAAGAAAACTACAGGTTACTTGAAGATAGTATTAAGAAAGGTTATGATTTGATTTTTGTTGCAAGGAATGCAGACAGGCTTCCTGATTTTTATGACATAAAAAAAGAAATGCTGTATTTGTTACGCAGGCATAACCTTCTTAACGAGGAGATGAATAATTGTTAAAAAAATCAAGGAAAATAGTAATGTATATATTAGTTTACATTATTAAATTTTACCAAATATTTATTTCGCCGCTTAAACCACCAAGCTGCAGGTTTTATCCTACATGTTCGCAGTATGCTGTAGATGCTATTTTAAAATACGGGGCCTGTAAAGGTTGTTATATGAGCATAAAGAGGATTTTGAAATGTCACCCTTTTCACCCAGGTGGGTATGACCCTGTAAAATAAGAGAGGAAGATTTTTAAATGAATTTTTTTGGTTTTATACCAAAAATACTGGGACAGTTTCTATATTTAATTTATCACACAGTCGCATTTAAGAATTATGGTTTAGCCATAATTATATTTACTGTTGTTGTTAAACTTTTGCTTTTGCCTCTTACAATAAGGCAGTATCGTTCAACGGCAAAGATGCAGGAACTGCAGCCATTAATACAGGATATTCAGAGGCGGTATAAGAATGACAGGGAGAAAATGAACCAGGAGCTATTAAAACTATACCAACAGCATAATTACAACCCTGCCAGTGGCTGCCTTCCCTTGTTAATACAAATGCCGATACTGATTTCATTGTACTGGGTGATAAATCAGCCACTTAAATATATTTTAAATAAGACTACGGAACAGATAGCAAAACTTGCGGAATATGTGACACAGGCCATTGGGAATTTACAAGTTAGTGCTTCCAGGGAAATAACCATATTGAACTATTTTAACGAACATGTGTCTGAACTGGCAAATGTCAGTGATATATTGAAGCCTGAGGAATTAATTAGTCTTAAGTTTTTAGGAATAAATTTAGGCCTTGTTCCTAAGTTCAGTTCAAGCATATTTACAGCGTCAGAGGCAGCAACATATCTTCCGTTGCTGTTAATGCCCATATTGGCTGTTGTGACAACATATATATCTTCAAAAATGATGGTTCCAAAGACTTCAGGAAATAATAAAGACACTTCGACCTCAACCCAGAATTCAATGATGTTTATTGGTCCATTGATGACATTGCTGTTTTCCTTCCAGCTCCCTGCAGGGATTAGTCTTTATTGGGCGGCGAGCAACCTGTTTCAGATATTCCAGCAATTATATATTAACAAGTATGTAGTGAAAAAAAAGGAGGTAACAGTTAAGTAAATGGCTATTTCTGTGGAAAAGACTGGGAGAACCGTTGAAGAAGCGGTAGCTCTTGCATTAAGTGAATTGAACGTGGATGAAGATCAGGTCGACATTGACGTATTGGAAGAAGGAAGTAAAGGAATTTTCGGTATTATCGGAGCCAAGATGGCCAGGGTGAAGGTTACTGTTAGGGAACAGGCAAGCGACAAGGTAAAAGAGTATCTGGATGAAATATTCGAGAAAATGGATGTAAATGTGCAGATTTCCGAAGTAAGAGAAGACAATGATACGATATATGTGATAATTGAAGGAGAAGACAGCGGGATTATTATAGGAAGAAGGGGAGAAACTCTGGATGCTTTGCAATATCTTTGTTGTCTTGCGATAAATAACGGCGGTGATTACAAAAGGGTAATAATTGATACAGAAAATTACCGCAAGAAAAGGGAGGAAACATTAATTAGGCTCTCTCACAAGCTTGCGGATAAGGTCTTAAAAAGTAAAAAAAGTATCACTCTGGAGCCTATGACGCCGTATGAAAGAAGAATAATTCATGAAGCCCTGCAGAACAATAAATATGTTAAGACTTACAGCATTGGCGAAGAGCCAAACAGAAAAGTTGTTATAGCACTTAAGTAAAAGCCGGCAAACAGTAAGTATGTGTAAATATAAATAAAAACATATGCAAAAGTAGATAATGTAGATAATGCAAATGATAAATTATGGTAATTAATTCAGTACTTTAAAATATATAAAATTTAAATATTCATAAAAATAAAAAAAGCGATTAAAATTAAAGCAGGCTTTAGAGAATAATTTACAAGGTTCAGGATGATATTCTTGAACCTTTTTTACAGTTATAATAAAGGAGAAATGAAATGTTTGCAGAAGATACGATTGCCGCAATTTCAACCCCGTATGGCAGCGGAGGAATAGGAATTATCAGGATAAGCGGTGAAAAGGCCTTTGAGATAGCGGGTAAAATATTTAAAGGAAGGAAAAGTATAGAAAGTATAAAATCTCATACCATAAACTACGGTAAAATCGTTGATCCTAAAGACGGGTCTGTGCTGGACGAAGTCCTTCTCACAAAGATGAAAGCACCGAATACCTTTACCCGCGAGGATGTCATTGAGATTAACTGCCACGGGGGAATAGTGGTATTAAGAAAAATACTGGAGCTGGTTATACGAGAGGGAGCAAGGCTTGCCGAACCGGGAGAATTTACCAAAAGAGCCTTCCTGAATGGGCGCATAGACCTGGCGCAGGCTGAAGCCATAATTGATATAATAAACGCCAAAACTGTCCAGGGTTCAAAAATTGCATTAGAGCAGCTGGAAGGAAAACTTTCGGAGAAAATAAAGGAAGTAAGGGACAGGCTAATTGAGTTAATAGCACACATTGAAGCAACCCTGGACTACCCCGAAGAAGATTTTGATAAAATAACGGAAGATAAAATTTATAAAGGCCTAAATGAAATAAAGGCATTCCTTTCAAATCTTCTTTTGGACTTTGACAGGGGAAGGGTAATGAAGGAAGGTATAAAAGCGGTAATTGCCGGAAGGCCCAATGTGGGTAAATCATCCCTGCTAAACCAGCTGGCGGGGTACAATAGGGCAATTGTAACCGATATTCCCGGTACAACCAGGGATATTATTGAGGAATATATTAACATCCGTGGCATACCTGTAAAAATAGTGGATACTGCGGGTATAAGGGAAACCGGGGATGTGGTGGAGAAAATCGGAGTGGAAAAGACGAGGAAAGCCATTGAGTCTGCGGATCTTGTTATATTAATGATTGACGCGGTGGACGGATTTACGGCTGCCGACACGAAAATGGTGGAGCTTACTAAAGACCGGAAGGCCATTATTTTACTTAACAAGGCGGACCTGGTTGGAAATAAGCCCTCTGTTCTCGAAGAATGCAGAGAAAAGATCAGGAATGAGCTGAAAAAAATAGGGAATAGCATGAGCATCATTGAAACGTCCATGAAGGACGGAAAAGGAATAGATGAACTGGAAAATGAAATATCGCGCCTTTTTTTGCAGGGTGAGATTGAACCTGACAGCCAGCCGCTTATAACCAATGTACGACATGCAGCCCTTGTGGAAAAGGCGCTTGCCAGCATAAATTACGCGATTTCCGGGTGTGATGATCAGATGCCGATGGATTGCGTAACGATAGATATAAGAAATGCAGCCCAGTTTCTTGGTGAAATAACAGGCGAATCTGTCAGCGATGAAATATTAAACCAGATATTTGAGAGATTCTGCATAGGGAAATAGATATAGGGAGACAGAGTAGATTCTCAGACTCTTATTAACAGGTAGGGAGTGTATTTATGGAATATCTTGCAGGCGAATATGATGTTGCGGTTGTGGGGGCAGGCCACGCTGGATGTGAGGCTGCGCTTGCCGCTGCCAGGCTTGGATGTAAAACCGTGATATTTGCCATTAATCTCGACAGCATAGCAAATATGCCGTGCAATCCAAGCATTGGAGGAACCGGAAAGGGACACCTGGTAAGGGAAATAGACGCCCTTGGAGGAGAAATGGGAAAAGCGGCGGATAAATGCATGATCCAGGTAAGAATGCTTAATACTGCAAAGGGGCCGGCAGTTTATTCTCTCCGTGCTCAGATTGACAGGAGAAAATACCAGACGGTAATGAAAGAAACTCTGGAAATGCAGGAAAACCTGGATATAAAGCAGGCTGAGGTTGTTGATTTATTGGTTTCGGAAAGCGACGGCAAAAAGAAAATCATAGGTATAAAGACCCACACAGGGGCAAAATACCTGTGTAAGACCCTGATTCTTGCCACAGGCACATACTTGAAGGGAAAAATAATTATAGGCGATGTCAGCTTCAACAGCGGCCCTGACGGCCTATTCCCTGCAAATAAGCTTTCTGATAGTTTAAGGGAAAACGGCATAGAACTGATGAGATTTAAGACTGGAACCCCCGCCAGGTTAAACAGGAGAAGCGTAGATTTCTCAAAAACCATTGAACAGCCGGGGGATGAAATGATAGTACCTTTTTCGTTCGAGACGGAAAAGATAGATATAGAACAGGTTTCCTGCTGGCTCACCCATACAAATGACGAAACCCACAGGATAATCAAGGAAAACCTGCACAGGTCGCCGCTTTACAGCGGTATGATAAAGGGAACGGGAGCCAGGTACTGTCCTTCAATAGAAGACAAGGTGGTAAAGTTTGCAGATAAGCCCAGCCACCAGGTGTTTATTGAGCCAATGGGACGGAATACGCAGGAGATGTATCTTCAGGGAATGTCAAGCAGTCTGCCTGAAGATGTACAGATTCAAATGATAAAGACATTGCCCGGCCTTGAAAATGTTTCAATAATGCGTATAGGGTATGCCATAGAGTATGATTGCATTAATCCTTCACAGCTTAATTTGTCACTGGAGATGAAGAGCATAGAAGGACTGTTTTGCGCAGGCCAGGTTAACGGAACATCAGGGTACGAGGAGGCTGCCGCACAGGGCATAATTGCAGGAATAAATGCGGCGCGTAAAGTTCAGGGAAAGCCGCCCCTTATACTGGACAGATCACAGGCCTATATAGGAGTGCTTATAGATGACCTTGTAACAAAAGGTACACAGGAGCCTTACAGGATAATGACATCCAGGGTGGAATACAGGCTACTCCTAAGGCAGGACAATGCAGATCTCAGGCTTACCCCGATAGGTTATGAAATAGGCCTGATCAGTGAAGAAAGGTACAAGAAATTCCTTGATAAAAAAGCTCAAATAGAAGCAGAGATCGAAAGGCTTAAAAATACTATAGTATCCCCCAGCGAAAAGGTGAACAGGTTCCTTGAAAGCAGGAACAGCACACCTATAAAGAGCGGAGTAAAGCTTGCTGATTTACTTAAGAGGCCGGAATTGTCATATGACGACCTTGGGGAAATTGATGAAAACAGGCCTGAACTAAGTTTCCAGGTAAAGGAACAGGTATCCATAGCAATTAAATATGAAGGATATATAAAGCGGCAAATACAGCAGGTTGAACAGTTTAAAAAACTTGAGAACAAAAAAATCCCGGAAGACATTGATTATAACGATATAAAAAACTTGGGAACAGAGGCCAGGCAGAAGTTAAGCAAGATCCGTCCGTCATCAATAGGTCAGGCATCGAGAATTTCGGGAGTTTCACCTGCCGATATTTCAGTGCTTATTATGTATATTGAACAAAAAAAGAGGACGGAAAAGGAGAAGGCCGATAAAGAAGAATTATGACGGCAGATAAGCCTAATACTATATAAAAAAGTAATCCGGCAGATAAGAATTCCGGTGGGAAGTAGGTGTATTAATGGCTAGCGGTGAGATTGGAGAATTAAAAGATCTCCTTGTGAAAGGCGCCGAACAGGTCGGGGTTATACTTAACGGGGATAAAATAAATAAATTTTTTCAATACATGGACCTTCTCAAGGAGTGGAACCAAAAGGTAAATCTTACTTCCATAGAAGGAGACAGGGATATCATAATAAAGCATTTTATAGATTCCCTTAGCATTTATCAACATATATTAAGATATATATCTGATAAAAATATGCCTAAGACACAGGAAGAAAAAACAGAAGCACGTGGAGAAGGACCGGCCTCAAATGGAGAAGTGCAGGGAACGTACGAAGGAATGAAACAGCCTGTAAAGCTCATTGATGTAGGAACAGGCGCAGGTTTTCCGGGAATACCCTTGAAAATAGTTTGCGACGAATTGGAAGTCACCCTCCTGGATTCCCTTGAAAAAAGGGTTAGGTTTCTGGAGGAGTGTATTAAATCTCTTAAATTAAGCAATATAAACGCAGTTCACGGCAGAGCAGAGGATTATGGCAGCAATCCCCTGTACAGGGAGAAGTATGATATATCTACCGCCAGGGCTGTGGCAGAACTTCCTGTTTTGCTTGAATACTGCCTGCCCTTTGTTAAGACCGGCGGAATATTTATAGCCATGAAAGGGAGATCCGCCGAGGAAGTGGATATTTCCCGGAAAGCGCTGGATATTTTAGGTGGAGAAATTGAATTAATAAGTGAAATTACTCTGCCTTTTACAGATAATATAAGAAATATAATTGTCATAAAAAAGTTTCGACAAACCGATATAAAATATCCAAGAAAAGCAGGAAAACCATCAAAAATGCCGTTGAAATAGTTGTTAAAATGTTGTAATATCGCGCTTTACAACGAACGATTCTTTAAACAAAAAAAAGGGTACGGAGCGCATAGCAGCGAATAAAATACTTAAATTGCCAGATTTGTAAATTAAAATTCTCATATAAAGGATGGTGCTGCTATGTTGGATAATAAGGTACAAGCCCTGAAACACGATCATAGTGACTTGTCAAAGGATATTATGTATATCAGCATTGACAGCATAAGACCAAACCCGTACCAGCCAAGAAAGCATTTTAACCTTTCCTCCCTTGAAGAACTCTGTGAATCTATAAAACAATACGGGGTTATTCAACCGATAAATGTAAGGAAAATCAGCAATAATCATTATGAATTGGTTGCAGGCGAGAGAAGGTTAAGGGCCGCAACGATGGCAGGATTAAAGGAGATACCTGCGATTGTTGTTAATGTGGACGAAAATGATTCTGCTATACTGGCCCTTATTGAAAACCTTCAAAGGGAGGACTTAAACTACCTTGAAGAAGCTGAGGGATACAGCAACCTGATAAATGAGCACAAGCTGACCCAGGAAGAACTGGCGCGGAAAATCGGAAAAAGCCAATCAACAATTGCAAACAAGATAAGGCTGCTCAGATTATCTCCGATAATAAGGAAAATTTTGATTGACAACAATCTTACCGAAAGGCATGCAAGGGCGCTGTTGAAGCTCCATGATGAACAGCTTCAGCTAAAAGTAATTAAGTATGTCTGTGAAAAAGGATTAAACGTAAAGAAAACGGAAGAATTAGTAGAAAGAGTAATAGAAAAGTATTCAACAAAATTAACGATGAAAGAAAGCGAAAAAAGAATAGCAAAAATGGTAAAAGATATAAGAATATTTGTGAATACAATAAAACATGCCGTTGAAATAATGAAAAAATCAGGGGTTAATGTAAAGGCCGCGCAGTTTGACAGGGGAGAATACTACGAATTTATTATAAGGGTGCCAAAAAAAGTGTAATTTAAAAGGTATGAAGGAAAAAGTAGACAGCATGAAAAATCTTTATTAAAATATAATGAGTAAGTGTTATAACCATAATATAACTATAATATAACAATATTACTATTATGATAAATTATTAATTGAGGTATAATTACATATAATAAAATTTGACAATAAACCTTTGGCACTAATAATATTGAGAACAATAATTAAGATAACGAAAATAATTAAGACAAACGACAATCATATAACAAAAAATCATATAACAAAAACCATTAAACATATTAGAAAAGGGGCTTAGTAATAAATGGCTAATGGAGAAGGCATTAACCAGCAGCAAACCATAATACCTGTTGATATTGAAAGTGAAATGAAAAAAAGCTTCATAGATTATGCAATGAGCGTAATAGCGGACAGGGCACTGCCGGATGTACGTGACGGCTTAAAACCGGTACATAGAAGAATACTTTACGCTATGTACCTTTTGGGTTTTACGCCTGATAAACAGTACAGGAAAAGTGCTTCAACCGTCGGCGAAGTTCTTGCTAAGTTTCATCCTCATGGAGATGCGGCAGTGTATGACAGCCTTGTACGAATGGCACAGGACTTTTCGCTTAGATATCCGTTAATTGACGGCCATGGGAATTTCGGTTCCATAGACGGTGATGCTCCCGCGGCAATGAGGTATACTGAGGCCAGGCTTGCCAGAATAGCCATGGAAATGCTGGCGGATATAAATAAAGATACCGTGGATTTCAAGCCAAATTTTGACGAATTTGAAATGGAGCCTACTGTGTTGCCTTCAAGGTTCCCCAACCTGCTTGTAAACGGTTCATCAGGCATAGCGGTGGGAATGGCGACGAACATACCTCCCCATAACCTGCGGGAAGTAATTGACGGTATTATAGCATTGATAGATAATCCGGATATAACGATAGATGAATTAAATAAAATAATAAAAGGGCCTGATTTCCCAACGGGCGGTATTATTATGGGGAAACAGGGAATAAGAGAGGCATACCGGACGGGCAAGGGCCGGATTGTAGTCCGTGCCAAGGCAAATATCGAGCAAATAAGTGATTCAAGCCAGCGCATAGTTATTACCGAGCTTCCTTACCAGGTGAATAAGGCTAAGCTGATAGAAAAAATCGATGAACTGGTAAAGGAGAAAAAAATAGAAGGAATTTCCCATATCAGGGACGAATCCGACAGGAATGATCCCGTAAGGATTGTTCTTGAATTAAAAAAGGAAGCAAATGCTAATGTTATTTTGAACCAGCTTTACAGGAATACCCAAATGCAGGAACCCTTCAATGTAAATATGCTTGCCCTGGTCATGACACCTGATAAAAAATATGAGCCACAGGTGCTTAATTTGAAGGAAGCACTTAACTATTATCTCATTCATCAGGTGGACGTGGTCAGGAGAAGAACGGCATATGAGCTTGAGAAGGCCGAGGCAAACGCTCATATACTGGAAGGACTTAGAATTGCCATAGATCATCTCGATGAAGTAATAAAGATAATCAGGAATTCCCAAAATGAAAGCATTGCAAAGGAAAGGCTGATGCAGACCTTCGGGCTGAGTGACAGGCAGGCCCAGGCAATTGTAGACATGAGGCTCGGAAGATTAACAGCCCTAGAGAGGGAAAAACTTGAACAGCAGTACCGGGAACTCATGGAGAAAATAAAATATTACAGGGAAGTTCTGGCAAATGAGCATCTTGTACATAACATAATAAAAGAGGAACTTACCGTAATAAAAGAAAAATACGGCGATGACAGGAGAACTTCAATTTCAGCCGAGTCTGCAGATGATATAGATATTGAAGATTTAATTGCAGAGGAAGAAAGCGCCATAACCCTTACACATTTCGGATATATAAAAAGAATGCCTGCAGATACGTACAGGAGCCAGAGAAGGGGAGGAAAGGGAATAGTAGGAATTACTACAAGGGAAGAGGATTTTGTTGAAGAATTGTTCATAACTTCGACCCATAATTATATACTATTTTTCACTAATAAGGGAAAGGTTTATCGCCTTAAAGCCTACCAGGTGCCTGAAGCAGGACGCCAGGCGAGGGGTACTGCCATAGTTAATCTACTGGAAATAGGACAGGATGAAAAGATAACAGCCGTTATACCGATATCCGAGTACAAGAAAGGTCAGTACCTGGTAATGGCTACTAGAAAAGGGCTGATTAAGAAAACCGACATCATGGAGTATGACAATATAAGAAAGGGCGGCCTTGCCGCTGTTAGCCTTATAGAGGACGATGAACTTATTGAAGTGAAACTTACCGACGGAAATCAGGATATAATTCTTGTAACCTCCATGGGAATGGCCATAAGGTTTAGCGAGTCAGATGTAAGGCCAACCGGAAGGGTGTCACAGGGTGTAAAGGGAATAAGCCTTGACGACGGTGATAGTGTGGTAGGAATGGCAGTAACACAGGCAACTGATGAAAATGAATCAGCTGAAGGTAATATTGAAGATGATATGTACCTTCTGATAGTGACCGAAAAGGGATACGGAAAGAGGAGCAGGTTGAGCGAGTACAGGAAGCAGAACAGAGGCGGAAAGGGAGTCATGACCTACAAGATTACCGAGAAAACAGGCAATATAGCAGGAATGAGACTTGTGGATGAAAAGGATGATATAATGCTCATAAGCTCAGATGGTACTATAATAAGGCTCAAGGTAAGTGAAGTAAGCGTATATGGCCGTATTGCCCAGGGAGTGACGCTTATGAAAGTAGAAGATGGAAGTAAAATTATGAGCGTTGCCCGGATTAAGCCCGACGACGATAATGAATAGACGTTAATGAATGGCAGTAAAGGTGCAACGGTTAAGATAATAGGATGAATTGGGGATAGAGATAGGTAAAGAAATATGGAGATTTGATTAGATATTACGAAAGGTTAGCAATATAAATTGATTCTATTAATAAATAAGGCAGCCGGATATGGTTGATAAGACACTGTTCCAGGTGCTATATTATAGAAGCTGTTTGCGTTAACATCTTGCGGATGTAAATAAAACAAAAATATTAAAATATGTTGACGAAATATTAAAAATGTGTTACAATAAAAAAGCTGTTTTAATGGACATTGAAAAGTGAACAGTGTATAAATGGAACTTTGAGTGATAAAGAAAGAGCGAAGGGAAACCTAAAGTAAATTTGGGATAAAGGGCGAAAGCCTAGGAAAATAGAATTTACAGAGG
>Ga0134092_1000978_pt1 | contig 26577 bp, 27 predicted proteins | sample 3_6taG_FD_94454 | JGI IMG/M metagenome (GOLD analysis project Ga0134092, IMG submission 94454) | Switchgrass degrading microbial communities from high solid loading bioreactors in New Hampshire, USA - 3_6_20_6_A3 metaG | ecosystem: Engineered > Bioreactor > Semi-continuous > Anaerobic >... | reverse complement strand
ATTACCTGCTACTAATATTACTGCCATAGTTTCTCCTATAGCACGTCCTATAGCCAAGATTATGCTGGAAAGTATACCTGATTTTGCTGCAGGAAGGACTACAGAAAAAACAGACCTTTCATGGGTAGCTCCTAGAGCTATGCTTCCCTCGTAATAGCTTTTAGGAACAGCCCTTATAGCAGCTTCGGAGATGCTTATAACTGTGGGCAGTATCATTATTCCAAGAAGTATGGAAGCAGTTATTATGTTCATGCCCGTTCCACCAAATATATCTCTAATAAGAGGAACTATAACAACAAGGGCAAAGAAACCGTATACTATTGAAGGAATTCCTGCCATTAGATTTATTCCTGATTTCAAGAACTTGTATAATTTTTTGTTGGAAAACTCAGCTAAATATATGGCAGTTAGTAACCCTATGGGCACTCCCATAACCATTGACCCTAAAGTTACACATATAGAACCAAGTATCATTGGTAATATTCCAAAGGTTTGAGGATTGTTACTAGGCTTCCATATTGTTCCTAGAAGAAAGTTTTTAAATCCATATTCCTGAATAAAAGGAATGCTCCCAGCGAATATGAATATACATATGAGCAATATGGCTATGATGGAGACTATTGCGCATACTAAGAATATTCCTTTCATGAAGTCTTCCATGAATTTGCATTTCATATTTTCACCACCATTATTACTTAATTATCTATTAATCCATTCCATTCAGTTATTTCACCAGTATAGATAGACTTGATTTGTTTAAGTGTCAGATTTTCTATAGGGTTCTTTTTATTTACAATTACTGCAATACCATCCATTGCAATAACTTGTGCTGTAAGCTTTGCTAGTTCTGATTCTTTAAGTTCTCTAGAAGTCATACCTATATGAGCAGTGCCTTCTATAGCAGCTTGTATGCCTGCTGATGAACCTGTAGATTGAATTTCTATTGAAACCTTTGGATGAATTTCTTTATATGCTTGAGCTAATTCTTCCATCACTGGAGTTACAGATGTAGAGCCTGCAATTACTAAAGTTCCTTCCATTTCGTCTACTTTTTCATAATGTTGTAAATCTGTGCCGACTTGTACATAGCCTTTATCTGCAATTATCTTCTGACCTTCTACACTTAATATGAAACTTACAAAATCTTGAGCAAGTGTACCAAGTTCTCCTTTATATGCTATATTAAATGGCCTTGCAATTTTATATAAGCCTTTTTGAACATTTTCTGCTGTAGCCTCTACTCCTTCAACTTTTATAGCTTTTATAGTATCATTAAGGGAACCTAAGGATATATACCCTATGCTATATTCATCATTTGATACTGAAGTTATAACTGCATCGGTGCTGTTTTGTACAATTGCTTCAATATAGGTGTTATCATTTACTTCGCCCTTTAGACCTTCTTCCATTATGCCCACTATTTCTGTAAAGGCTCCTCTTGTACCTGACCCGTCTTCTCTTGTCATTACATTTATGGTTCTACCTGTATTAAATTCTTCTGTGTTATTTGAACAACCTACTAATATATTCATGATAATTATTGTTATCATAATGAAGTTAAATACTTTTTTCATATTGACAACCCACCTTTCTTTTCAATCTTCAATATAAGTCTAACTTAGCCATGTAAAATCTAGCCTATGGATAATGTAAAATTCATGTAAAATTTTTTTACAAATTATTTTGTTGCACAATTAAAATAATAATGGTATAATTCTATAGATAAATCCTTGTTCTATTTTGAAGAATAGAACCGTTAGTCCAAAAGGAGGTGAAAAACGTGAGAAAATATGAAGCAATGCTAATATTAGTACCTAACTTAGAAGAGGAAAATAGAAATCAATTGTTGGACAGATTTAAAGGTATCATTGAAAAAGATGGTACTATCACAAATGTTGATGAATGGGGAACTAGAAAGTTAGCGTACGAAATTGAAGACTACAAAGAAGGGTATTACGTTGTTATGAATTTTGAAGCTAACCCAGATGTAGTAAAAGAGCTAGACAGAGTAAGCAGAATTTCCGATGGTGTAATAAGACACATGATCATCAGAGAAGATGAATAGTGTGTATATTTAAGGTGGTGTTTTATTTGAATATTGTTATGTTAATTGGTAGGCTTACAAGAGACCCAGAGTTGAGGTATATTCCAAGTACAGGTACTCCAGTAGCCACATTTAGTCTAGCAGTAGATAGGGAACTTTCTAGAGAAAAAAGACAGGAAGTAGAATCTAAAGGACAACCAACAGCTGATTTCATTAATATTGTTGTCTGGGGTAAGCAAGCAGAGAATTGTGCAAACTACTTGCAAAAAGGAAAGCTTGCTGCAGTTTCTGGAAGACTTCAATCTAGATCCTATGAAGGCAGAGATGGAACAAGGAGATATGTAACTGAAGTAGTGGCAACACGAGTTGAATTTTTAGAATGGGGAAATAACAATAATTCCACTTTCGGTCCCTGATTAGGCAGTGAAGATATAGATTTTCCAGGAATAGATGGATTTAAACCTGTAGACGACGACAATATTCCATTCTAAGAAGGAGGGTAGAAGGTGCAAAAGAAATTTAAATCCAAGAAAAAAGTTTGTAATTTCTGCGTTGATGACGTTAAACATATAGATTATAAAGATATAAACAATCTTAAAAAATATATAACTGAAAAAGGGAAAATTCTTCCTAGAAGAATAACTGGCAACTGTGCTAAACACCAAAGACAATTAACAAAGGCCATAAAACAAGCAAGACAGGTAGCATTGTTACCTTATACTACCGATTAAGAGAGGAATATCCTCTCTTTTTTATTTGACATATAATATTATACTTTTGTATTATTTTAATAAGACTAAGTTTTTAAAGGGTGAAATTATGGAAGAAAAGAAGGATATGGATATAATAAAAAATATGAGGGCTATCGAGTGGCTAAAAAGTGAGTTGTTAACTTCTGTAGCTTACCTATATGAGGTATTAGTCAAAGGGGAAGAAGATACAAAAGAAAATTTGAATGATATAGTTTCAAATATTGTCTTAACTACTTTATTGCTAGGTAGAAGGTTAGGATTAAGTTACGAAGATGTATTTTCAAGCCTTGAGAATAACATAAAGGTAAATATACTACAGCAGCACAATATAGAAAAATGGTATGGGGATTTAACGGAACTATTGGAGCTGGTAAGAACAAAGTAGGATAGGGGTGAAAAATTGAATTTTGAATTTAATAACAGAAATTCTGAAACCATATTTGTATTAGTGTTTTCTACCTTATTAACCTTGTTTGGCATATATTATTTTCAGTTTCTTATATTTTTATATCCTATATTGTTTATAATGTTGGGTGTTAGACATGGATTAAAATATGCTTTAATAAATTTAGCAATATCGGCAATTCTAATAGGTTTGATAATAGATATTATATCAGGAATATTGATGTTTATAGCCTTCACGCCGTTAACACTTACCATAATCATTATGATAATAAAGAGGAAAAGTTCAATTGAAGTTTTAATAAGTTCAACCATAGTATTTCTAGCTTCAGTGTTATTGGTAATTGGTTTTATTGATATGAATGGCGTTAGCATAATTGGCCAGTTGAAAATGAATATTACTGAAATCATAAATAGCCAAATGGATTTATTGGGACAAATGGACTTATCCAATGAGGAGATTTTAGATATAAAAAATCTACATAGGGATTATCTACAAGCTGTTTTAGCTGTAATTCCATCGGTTATTATGATATTTTCACTTGCAGTTTCATATTTAAACTATTTACTATCTACATTACTTTTAAGAAAGTTAGGATATGCTATAGTTTATATTCCTAAGTTTTTTAATTTCAAGTTGCCGAGAAACATCTTCTTTGGATTAGCATTTATGTTTCTAATCACCTTTATATTAAACAATTTTAACTTGTTTAATTCCTTTGAAGTAATCTTAAACCTTATTGTACTCACTTTTTTCGTGTTCTTTATTCAAGGAATATCTGTTATAGACTATCTATTAAATCAAAAGAAGATAAAAACACTTTTAAGAATACTTATATTATGGTTTGTTATTGACTTAGCCCCTGTATTTGGTATATTAATACTAATATTAGGATTATTCGATGCTATATTTGACTTTAGAAAACTTCGAAGTGGTAATTAATCCCATTTAGGAGGATAATTATGAAAGTTAAAAATATATTCAGCTTAAAGGATGGAAAAATATATTTAATATTTATAGGATTTCTCATAGCCATTATTGCTTATTATCAACCTATTTTAGCCGTCTTGTTGACTATAGCATTAATCTACTTAATATTCCAATACGTAGCTACTATTAGGGATAAAGAAAAGGAATGGACAAGATATTTAGAGAGTTTAACAGAAGAATTTGATTCTGTTACTAAACATGCTGTATTCAATATGCCCTTTCCTTTGGCTATGCTAAATTCGGATTATACCATATCCTGGTACAATACTAGATTTTATGATATGATTGGGCAGGAGGACATATTAAATAAGAAAATCGATGAGCTTTTGCCTAATATGAGTTTAGAAAAGCTGTCAAAAGACAACCAAAAAGGATATATATATGTAAAATGCAATAACGAACACTATAAAGTGTACTATAATATAGTTGAAAGCAAGAAGTCTACAGCAAATAAAGGAAGTACAATTATTTTGTATTGGGTAAGGGATACAGAATATATTAAACTATTTAAAGATTATATGGATGAAAAAATGGTTGTCTGCTTAGCCTATATTGATAACTACGATGAAGTGAGAAACAACACTCCAGAAGTGAATAGACCGTTAGTCTTTGCGGAAATTGATAATATAATAAATTCTTTTGCATCCATGTACAATGGACTTGTAAGAAAGTATGAAAATGACAAATACATTATTGTATTTGAAAGTAAGTATCTAAAGGAAATGGAAAACAAAAAGTTTGATATACTGGACCAAATAAGGGAAATCGATAAAGGAAATACCATATCCATAACTCTTAGTATGGGAATTGGAGCCAATGGCAAAAATCCTAATGAAAATCATGAATTTGCTAAAGCAGCAATTGATATTGCTCTAGGTAGAGGCGGAGATCAGGCAGTAGTAAAAGAAGATCATAATTTGAGGTTTTATGGAGGCAAGACTAAAGCCATAGAGAAGAGAAATAAAGTTAAGGCAAGGGTTATTTCCCATGCATTAATGCAGCTAATAGACCAATCTGAAGAAGTATTTGTAATGGGTCATATAAATGCAGATATGGACTCCTTTGGTGCATCAATAGGTATATTAAGTGCAGCTAGAGCAAGAAATAAGAAAGGATATATAGTGCTAAAGGATATAACTCCTTCAATCAAAAACATATATAACAGGCTGTTAAAGGAAGACCCTGAATATTTGAACTCAATTATATTACCTGAAGAAGCTAAAGAAATAATTACTGAATCATCTCTTCTAGTTGTTGTGGACAATCACAAACCTAGCTTTACTGAGGCTCCAGAGCTTTTGGAATTGACTAATAAAGTAGTGTTAATAGACCATCATAGAAGAGGTGCTGAATTCATCAAAGATCCTGTTTTGACTTATCTAGAACCTTATGCTTCATCAACCTGCGAATTGGTTACAGAAATATTGTTTTATATGGAAGATAAATTACAATTGACTCCTTTTGAAGCGGATGCACTCCTTGCAGGAATAACAGTGGATACTAAAAACTTCACTTTTCAAACAGGAGTTAGAACTTTTGAAGCAGCCTCTATACTTAAGAGAGCTGGAGCTGATACTTCTAGTGTAAGACAGTTATTTAAAGATGATTATAATGTATTTTTGAAAAAGGCAGAGATTATTAAGAACTCCAAGATTGTTTTTAATAGGATTGCTATTGGAAGATTGGAGTTGGATGCTGAGGATTCCGTATTGATTGCTGCCCAATGTGCTAATGATCTGTTGAATATCAATGGGATAGAAGCCTCCTTTGTGTTGACTACTTTTGGAGGAAAGATACACATAAGCGGTAGATCTTTAGGGAGCATATCAGTTCAGTTAATACTTGAAAGATTAGGTGGTGGAGGTCACCTGACAAGTGCAGGAACACAAATTGAAGGGAAAACCATGGATGAAGCAGAGAAGATGCTCATTGATGCAATAGATGAATACTTAAAGGAAGGTGAGAAGGAATGAAAGTAATTTTATTAAAAGATGTAAAAGGTCTAGGTAAAGAAGGTGAATTGGTTAATGCTAAGGATGGATATGCTAGAAATTTTCTATTTCCTAAAAAATTAGCCATAGAAGCAACTGATGCTAATCTAAAAAAATGGGAAGAGGATATGGCTAAGAGGAAACAGAAACAACAAGAAGAATATGAAAAGGCAGTAAAATTAAAGGAAAAAATAGAAAGCATATCTATAGAGTTAAAGAGCAAATCAGGTGAAGGCGGAAAACTATTTGGTTCAATAACATCAAAAGATGTTGCTCAAGCCTTGAAAACACAACATAAGATAGATATAGATAAAAAGAAGATTGAAATGAAGAATAATATAAAGAGTTTAGGGACAACTACTGTAGAAGTCAAATTATACCCAGAAGTTACTGCTACTTTAAAAGTGAATGTAGTAGAAGAGTAAAGGGGTGATTCAAATAGAAGACATAGCATTGGGTAGAATTCCCCCACATAGTCTTGAAGCAGAACAATCTGTATTGGGAGCAATGATTATAGATAAAGAAGCAATATATGTAGCAGTAGAGTGGCTTTATCCTGAGGATTTTTATAAAGAAGCCAACAAGGAGATATTTGAAGCAATATTAAGCTTATTTAATAGGAATGAACCAGTGGATATAATCACTCTTTCTGAAGAATTAAAAAAGAGAGGAACCTTAGAAAATGTAGGTGGGGTTTCCTATTTAACTGATCTATCAGGTGGAGTTGCCACAACTTCCAACATAAAATATTACTGCGAAATAGTAAAGGAAAAATCAACCTTAAGAAGACTTATAAAGACTTGTGATGAGATAATAGTAAAAAGCTACGAAAACAGTCATGATGTTAACAGCATCATAGAAGAAGCAGAAAAAGGTATATTTGATATAACTCAAGGAAGACAAAAACAAAATTTCCACCCTATTAAAAATGTGCTGTTGGAGAGCTTTTCAAAGATAGAGGAATTGGCAGCTCGCCAAGGAGAGCTTACTGGGCTTACTACTGGATTTATAGATATAGATAACAGGTTATCAGGTTTACAAAAATCAGATTTAATACTGTTAGCAGCAAGGCCTTCTATGGGAAAAACTGCATTGGGTATAAATATTGCTACTAATGCTGCCATTAAAGGAGGAGCAAGCGTTGCAATTTTTTCATTGGAAATGTCCAAGGAACAGTTGGTTCAGAGGATGATAAGCTCAGTAGCCCATGTGGATTTGCAGAAGATAATAAGTGGAAGATTAAATGAAGATGAATGGATTAAGATTATTGATTCTATGGGACCTTTATCTCAAGCAAAAGTATTCATTGACGATACAGCAGGAATATCTTTAATGGAAATGAAGGCAAAATGTAGAAGGCTTAAAATGGAAAAAGGTTTGGATTTAGTATTGATAGATTATTTGCAGCTAATGCAGTTGGATGGTAGCTATGAAAGTAGACAGCAGGAGATTTCAGCCATATCCAGAGGTCTTAAAGGATTAGCTAAGGAAATGGATTGTCCAGTACTTGCCCTTTCCCAACTTTCTCGTGCTCCAGAATTGCGTTCTGATCATAGACCTATACTTTCTGACCTAAGGGAATCTGGAGCTATAGAACAAGATGCTGACGTAGTAATGTTCTTGTATAGGGATGAATATTACCATGAGGACTCGGACAAAAAGAATATAGGAGAGGTTATAATTGCAAAGCACAGAAACGGTCCAACGGGAACTGTGGAACTAGTTTGGAAGAAAGAGTTCACTAAATTCTTGAACAAAGAAAACTTTAGAGAATAAATTAACATAAAAAGAATAGCCTCTTATGTTTCATGCATTAAGGAGGCTATTCTTATGAACACAACTATACATAAGATTATTGAAAGATAATTTGAAACAACCTAGTTAAATTAATTTATGTGTAAAATAAAAAGGAAATTAAAAAATAAGATAGAATAATAATTAGGGAAAGATTGGTAAAGTATATTGAGTATGAAAGAGGGAAATTTATGGAATTAAGGGGAAATAGGGTAAAAATAGTTCCTATGAAATTAGAACATGTATATAATTTGAGAAAATGGGGTATCCATAAAAATCCTCTATTGGCAGATTACAATTTACCTGATTTGACTGACGAGGAATTAGAGGATTGGTATTATTACAAGACAAATAGACTTAATCAAAAATACTTTAGCGTATTTAATGAAGAAGATAAAATGATTGGGTATTTTGGTATCAAAAAAATAAGGAGATTATTAAAGGATGCAGTATTAGGAATAGTATTTGATCCAAATTATACAAATAAAGGCTATGGCACAGAAGTAATTGGAATCTTTTTAGATTACTATTTTAATGTGCTTAATATGAGAAAGCTATACTTAGAAGTAGCCAAGTTTAACAAAAGGGCATTAAGGTGTTATGAAAAGAGTGGATTTAAGATAGTAGATGAGTATTTATATGAATTTTTTGACCAGAAAATAGATACAAGTAACCCCTATTTCATTGAAGAGGAATCTTCTTTTGTAATAAGGAAGGGAAAGATATATAATTATATATATAAAATGGAGATAGATAAAAGAACTTACCTATCTTTAAAAGAGAGGGATAATATTGGAGCAACAAAAGTTAAAAATCAGGTTAGGCCAACTGTTAAGTAGTTTATCCTTTGCTTTGGATATAGCGGAAAATAGGTACTTTAATCACTCAAGAAGAACAGCCTATATAGCATATCATATAGCTAAGGAAATGGGATTAAGGAAAGAGGATGTAACAAATGCGTATTTTTCATCACTTATTCATGATATAGGTATGGCAGGATATTTGTCAAAATACACCATTATGGATATTCATACTGATTTGGCCTTAAAAAAGGAACATTGCTCCTACGGACATGAAATTCTTAAAGACCTACCAATAGATAGCTCCATAAAGGAATACGTGTTATATCATCACGAACAATGGAATGGGTCAGGCCCTTTTAATTTAAAGGGTGACGAAATTCCATTGATTTCCCAAATAATGCATATTGCAGATTTTTTCGAAATCTATTACCTTAGATTTATAGAAACTAAAGGAAAGATTAAAGAGCTTAGTGGCGTGGATTTAATTGAAAAATGGCTAAGTACATATAGGAATATTTTATTTAAAAAGGATATCTGTGACGTATTTTTGTCATTGATAGATAAGGAAAAATTCTGGTTTGATTTGACCTCAAGAAATATTGAAAAAGTATTAGATTTAATTGAACCAGCTAAAGATATTTATATAGATATTGATGATTTACATGAAATATCAAGAGCTTTTTCAAAACTAATAGACTATAAGAGCAAATTTACCTATGAACACTCTAAGGGAATTTCCAACATTACCAATGGTTTTGCTACATATTTGGGATATGATTCTCTAATGGTTAAAAAGCTTTCTATTGCTGCTAATCTTCATGATATAGGCAAATTGGTAGTTCCTCTATCCATACTGGAGAAACCAGGAAAACTTTCCCAACAAGAATTGCAAGTTATTAAATCTCACCCATATTATACTAAGCTTATATTAAAGCAGATAAAAGGTATTGAAGATATTGCAGAATGGGCTGGAAATCATCATGAAAAGCTAAATGGAAAGGGATATCCTGAAAAGTTAATGGGAAGTAATATAACTAAAGAGGATCAAATAATAGCAATAGCAGATATATACCAAGCTTTAACAGAGGATAGACCCTATAGAGAAGGCATGGATTCACAAACTGCTATTGAAATAATGATGGATATGGCAGATAGAGGGGAACTTTCAAAGGAAATGATAAGGGACTTTAAACATTTTATATCCTATTCAGAGGTGTTAGTATGAACTTCTTTTTAGAAACTACTGATATAGATTTAGGCAATACGCCTATAGAAAACATATTCATAAATGACTATATGCCCATGGCCAATGGAACCTATGTAAAGGTATACTTACTAGGGTATAAGTATGCTTATGATAAGGATAGCAGCATATCCGTTGATAATGAAACCATTGCTAAAAATCTGAACATGCCCCTTACCGAAGTTTTAGAAGCATGGGATTTTTGGGAGAAAAAAGGAATAATTGAAAAAATATATAATGACGAAAACGATAAATTTAACTATAAGATAAAGTTTTTGAATTTAAAGCAGCTATATATTAAGAACAACTACAAGCCTATTAATACTCAAGAGAATGTAGCTAATAATCTCTATACTTGTTCAGTGGATGATCTGGTAGAAGCCAATCGAAATCCGGCTATAAACAACATGTTTAAAAACATTGACTATATCATGAGAAGACCCTTAATGCCTAATGAGAAGAATAAGGTTTTGGAATGGATATACAATTACAATATGAATCCAGATATAATTGAAAAGGCCTTCTTCTACAGCGTAGAAAAGAAAGGAAAAAGAAAATTAAGCTACGTAGAAGGCATAATTAGAAACTGGTATGATGAAGGTATAACAAATGTAGAGGCTTTACAGGAATACTTAAAAGTCAACAATGAGAAGTACTACAGGTATGAAAGAGTGATGAAATATCTAGGATATGGTAATAGAAATCCTAGTGAAAGTGAAATGAAGGTTATAGATAAATGGTTTGAGGAATACAATTTTTCCATGGAACTGGTGCTTAAAGGCTGTGAAAACTCCAGAAAGACTTCAAATCCAAGTATTAACTACATTGATGGCATCTTAACTTCGTGGTATGAGAAGGGAATTAGAAGCGTAGAGGAAATAGAAGAAAAGGATAAGCTTCCTGAAAAAAAAGAGGAAAGAAAAACTTCAACTGCTGTTAGAAAAACTGTTCCAAATCGATTCCATAATTTTGAACAGAGGACTTCAAAATATACTGCAGAAGAACTAGAGGAGATTGCAAGGAGAAAGAGGGAAAAATACTATTTTAATAAAAAGGGAGAAGTAAGCGATGTATAGTGAAATCCTAAGGGATGTTTTGAAGGAGTTTGAAGTTAAGAAGGATAGAGCTCTTTATGAACAGAAGTTAAGAGTTAAACTGGTTCATGAGAGGGTACCGGAGATTAGGAAGATTGATGAGGAAATAACCAAAACAGGACTTCTCATGTCCAAGGCCATAATTGAAGACCCTGAAAACTATAAGGACAAGGTCCTTCAGGTAAAAGAAAAGTTGGAAAAGCTTAAAATGGAAAAAGCGTATCTACTTACCGATAACAATATACCAACTGATTACTTGGAAGTAAAATATGAATGTTCAAAATGCAATGATACAGGGTTTTTGCCAAATGGAGAACAGTGCAGTTGCCTTAAACAAGCTCTCATTAACAGGGCTTACAATATGTCCAATTTAAAAGATGTGCTGGCTAAACAAAACTTTGATACTTTCAACATAGAGATTTTTCCTGATGAGAAATTTGAAAACGAGTCCATGACTCCAAGGGAAAATATGATGTATATTTTAAGCATTTGTGAAGGTTTTGTAGCCAATTTTGATGAGAACAATGAAGAAAATCTCCTATTTTATGGAACTACTGGATTAGGTAAGACATTCATGTGTAGCTGTATTGCAAAGGCTTTATTGGATAAGGGGAAAATAGTAATTTATCAAACGGCCTTTAAAATACTTGAAATAATTGAAAGACGAAAATTTAGCAATGATTTGGAAAGGTTCAATAATGATGAATATAATCTACTTTTTGATGCAGATCTGTTGATAATAGACGATTTAGGTACAGAGCTTACTAATACCTTTACCAATGCGGAAGTGTTTAACATAGTAAATACAAGAATACTTGATAGAAAAAAGACCATAATATCTACAAACCTATCTCCTAAGGAGATATCCGATAGCTACTCAGACAGAATATTTTCAAGGGTATTCGAGAAGTTTATTCCTATAAAGTTCTTTGGACCAGACTTAAGATGGGAAGCTAGATAGCAGGTCTATGTATTTGAGAGGAGAATCCATGTGAAGGCTTGGGAAAGAAGAGATAAGATACTCAATGATTTAAGAAAAAACCATAGGCCAATAAAGGGAACGGAATTAGCTGAAATGTACAATGTAACTAGACAGGTAATAGTTCAAGATATTGCTCTATTAAGGGCTAGGGGAGAAAACATATTAGCCACACCTCAGGGATACTTAATTCCTAAAATAGACACAGAAAGAAGGATTGAAAAGAAAATAGTCTGTAAGCATAAACTGTATAGTGAAATAGAAGATGAACTTAGGACAATTGTTGATTTAGGAGGAAAAGCTATAGATGTAATAGTTGAACATCCCATCTATGGTGAAATCAGAGGTTCCCTTGAAATTGATTCCCGATTAGATGTGGAGGAATTCATGTCTCATTTAAAAAATACCAGTGCAGAGCCTTTATCATCATTAACGGAAGGAGTTCACATCCATACTATAGAAGTTAGAGACGAAGAATCTTTTAGAAGGATAAAGGCAGTTCTTAAGGAAAAGGGATATTTAGTAGATGAAGATTAAGACCAATTATTGATATTTAAATAAAAATATGGTATACTAATTAGTAAAATTTCACATTATAGCTATGAAGGGACCAAGTAGGTAATAAGACCTTTTTTACAGAGAGCCAATGGTTGGTGGAAATTGGCAAGGCTTATTATTGAATCCAGCCTGGAGCTAATATTTCCTATGAGTGAACCGTAAGGTTAACTAGGGTGGCAACGCGGGATTAACTCTCGTCCCTAAATTTAGGGATCGAGAGTTTTTTTAACGAATAAAACTTTTCTTTTATTGAATAGGAAAGTACCAAAAATGAGATTTATTATTAATAAAATAGTTAGGAGGGATAAGTGTGCTTGATATTAAACGCATAAGAAGTAATCCGGATGAAGTAAAAGAAGCTTTAAGAAAAAGACAAGGGGATTATCCTATTGATAAAGTATTGGAAATTGACAAGAAAAGAAGAAATCTTTTAACTGAAATGGAGCAAATGAAGGCAAAACAGAATCAGGTATCTAAGGAAATTCCCAAGTTGAAGAAGGAAGGTAAAGATGTATCTGAAGTATTGGAGGAGATGAAAAAGCTATCAGATACTGTAAAGGAATTGGATAGCCAGGTTAAAGAATTGGATAATCAGTTAAGAGATGAGCTATTAGGAATTCCTAATATTCCCCATGAATCGGTAGTAGAAGGAAAAAGCGACGAGGACAATGTGGAGATAAGAAAGTGGGGAGAGCCTACAACATTCAATTTTGAACCAAAGGCTCATTGGGATTTAGGAGTAGAATTGGAAGTACTTGATTTTGAAAGGGCTTCTAAGCTAACAGGAGCAAGATTTTCACTATTTAAAGGAAAAGGAGCATTACTTGAAAGGGCACTGATAAACTTTATGATAGACCTTCATGTAAGCCAACATGGTTATACAGAAATGCTTCCTCCATTTATGGTTAACAGAGCTAGTATGACAGGAACAGGACAGCTTCCTAAGTTTGAAAATGATATGTTCCACTTACCAAGCAAAGACTTCTTCCTAGTACCAACTGCAGAAGTACCACTTACTAACTATTATAGAGATGAAATATTAGATGAGGATATGCTTCCTATATACTTAACAGCTTATACTCCTTGTTTCAGACAGGAAGCAGGATCTGCAGGCAGGGATACTAGAGGGCTTATTAGAAATCATCAGTTTGATAAGGTAGAGATGGTTAAATTCTCAAAACCAGAAACTTCCTATGATGAATTAGAAAGCCTTACTAACAATGCAGAAGAAGTACTTAAGAAACTTGGCCTTCCCTATAGAGTTGTTATGTTGTGTACTGGAGATTTAGGATTCTCTGCAGCAAAAACTTATGATGTAGAGGTATGGATGCCAAGCTACGGCCGTTATGTGGAAATATCTTCTTGCAGCAACTTTGAGGATTATCAAGCAAGACGTGCTAATATAAGATATAGAAGAAAAGATAATAACAAGGTAGAGTATGTTCATACTTTGAATGGATCAGGATTGGCTGTTGGAAGGACTTTTGCAGCAATATTAGAAAATTATCAGCAGGAAGATGGTTCAGTGATAATACCTGAAGTTTTAAGACCTTATATGGGAGGATTGGAGAGAATAACTAAATAGCATATATAAAGATTTATTATCAAGGCCATATTAGCAAAGACCGAGGTTCAGCTTTTGCTATATGGCCTTGATATTGTAGAGATAAGCATAATATATAAAACCTTAAGCTCGACTATGCATATATGTCAAAGCCATATAGCGAAGTTCGAGCCTCCGGGCTCCAAGATTTGTGAAGTATCTCAGCTCGCGAAACCGATTTGTGTATTCGCTACGCTCAGGACACAAATCTAATGGTTTCGCTTCGCAGGATACTTCAAACAAATCTCTTCGCAGTCGGCTCTCATCTTCGCTTATATGGCTTTTTGTTGTAGCTAAACAAGCAGCATAATGTATATAAACATGATTCTAAATTTCAGAAACGTAGCGCTAAGCTTAAGAATAAAAGCCAATAGCCTAAACATATAATATTAAGAAAAAGGCTATGGGAGGCAATGAGTTGAGTAGGAGATACAAATACTTAATATTAATACTGACTTTTTTGTTTTTGCTTACTGCTTGTAATCAAGACAGTAAGTATTCAACTTTAGTGGTAGATGATTTTAATGGCATTCAACTAGACTCAGTTAATAGTTATGACTTAGAGGTAGTTTTTAATCCAGAAACCAAAACCTATCAGGTCAGCCAAGAAGTAGTCTATATTAATAATTCCAAAGACAAATTGTATCAAGTATACTTTCATCTATATCCCAATGCATATAGAGAGTTAGAAACAGCTCCTATACTATTTCAGCAGGATGTTCTATCTAAGGGATATACACCTGGGTACATAAATATTGAAAAAATCACAGTCAATGATAAAAAGGCAGATTTTTCAATAGAAGGGCATGGAAACACTATTTTAAAAATAGATTTATCGGAAGAATTAAATCCCCATGAGAAAGTTAAAATCAACTTTGAATATATGGGTAAGCTACCGAAGAATATTGATAGATTTGGGTATGGAGAGAATGTATTCAACTTTGGTAACTGGTATCCTATAGCCTGCGTTTATGATGAAACAGGCTGGAATCTAGATCCCTATTACAGTTTAGGGGATCCCTTCTATAGCCATGTATCAAATTACCATGTAAAAATAACTGTACCGGAAGATATGATAGTAGCTGCAAGTGGCAATATAATCAAAGAAAAAACAAAGAAGGGACAGAAAACATATTTCATTGAGGGAAATTTAATAAGAGATTTTGCTTGGGTAGCCAGTACCGATTTTGTAGTTAAGGAATTAAAAATTGACGATACGGTGGTAAAACTATATGCATTAGAAGACAATCCTCCTGTGGCAGATTTTGCTCTGGAAGTAGGCGCAAAATCCATAGAGGTATTTAATAAGCTTTTCGGAAGATATCCCTATGGAGTATATTCTATAGTTATGACAGAATTCCCTACAGGTATGGAATACCCTGGAATTGTATTTATTAATAAAGAATACTACAATGAGAATTCAAAGGATTATCTAGAACAAGTAATAGTTCATGAAACAGCTCATCAGTGGTGGTATGCAGTAGTAGGTAGCGATCAAATTGATGAAGCTTGGTTGGATGAATCCTTGGCAACCTATTCGGAAATAATATATGTACATTATGTATATGGAAAAGAGCAAGCAGAACAATATTATCAATATAACTGTGAAATGCCCTACAGATATGCTAAGGACTATTTAGACATAGAGAATGTAGGAATAAGGAAATCTTTAGATGAATTTAAAGGGTGGGATGACTACGGGTTTTTAGTATACACAAAAGGAGCAGTATTTATAAATACTATTAAAGAGGATTTTGGCATGAAAACCTTATGTGATATATTAAATAATTATTATGAATCCTATAGATTTCATAATAGTACTACAGAAGATTTCATTAGAATTTGTGAAAAAATAACTGCCACATCCTTTCAGGAAAGAGCATATGAATGGATTTACAAAGAATAATAAATGGAGGGATATAAATTCCCTCCATTTAAACTAATATTTGTGTCCAAATCCACCAAATAGTATTACTAGAAGTAGGAAGAAGAACAATAAGCTAGTATCGTCTTCCTTTCCAAAGAAACCTCCTCTTCTTTCATTCATATTAATTAATACCTCCTTTTTTTTTGTGATGTAAATATGCCTATTACATTATATAGAATAGGGTATGTAAGTGTTACCTCATAACTGGAATCTATATATCAATGAAAATAATATTTGACAAATAATTTAAGAGGAGTATAATTTTTTTTTGTTGGAGGTTGATAAAAAATGGATGAAGTTATAAGGGAAATAATAAAAATTGATAAGGAAACCCTGAATATGAAGGAAAGATATGAAGAATTGTTGAAGAAAAAGGAAAATGAACTTAAGAAAACACTAGCAGATTTAGAAAAAGATTATATAGAAGAAGATGTTCACAGAGTAAGTGCAAATAGTAGAGATATAACTGCTGAACTTAAACATTTAGATGATATTTACAAACAAAATATGCATAATATGGATGAGGCTTATAAGAAGTTAAAAGGTCAATTAATCGAAAGCATTTGGAATGATATATTTTAGATTATTCTAAGAAAAGAAGGTATTCATATGAATGGACAAAATTTTTCTGCAGTCAATACAAAAACAAGAGTTTTAAAATCTAGGCTATTAAGCAACAGAGATTATATAAACCTTATGCAATTGGATAATGTAAATGAGCAAATAGATTATCTAAAAAATAACACAGTTTATGGAAAAGTATTAGAAGACGTAGATGAACTAGATTATGATATCCAAAGAATTGAGATAAATTTAAAAAGATATCTCATAATTCAAATGGAAAAGATTATTAGATATTTTACAGGTGAATATAAGGAATTTTACAAAACACTATTACTTAGGTATGAGATTGAGGATCTAAAGCTATATCTAAGAGCTATAGAGAGGAAAGAAGAAATACCTAATGTAGCGTGTTTTTTTTTGAACCATTCTACATTTAACTGTAACAAATTACAAAATGTAGGAAATTTAGGCGAATTTATTGATGGTTTAAAGGGAACTATCTACTATGATATTTTAGCTCCTTATAAAGATGAAGAAGGGCCAAAGACCATCTTCTATATGGAAATGAACCTTGATAGGTTATACTTTAATCAATTAAAAGCTAAATGTAAAAAATTGAGAAAAGCTGACAGAGAAGCCTTTGAGTACACTTTAGGTGAGAATATAGACTTACTGAATATAGAATGGATTTATAGGGGAATTAAATTTTATAACTTACTTCCAGAAGAATTGATAAACTATCTTCTGCCTCACGGATTGGAATTCAACTATAAAGATCTAAAAAAGATGTGCTATTCAGACATTGATACATTGAAGGAAATTGTTCTTAAAAGCAAATACAGTTTCTTATTCGATACTAAAAAAGACGTAGAACTATTCATGGAACGAAGGATAGAAAGATATTTATATTTCAAATTTAAAAGCCTATTTAAAAAAGGGCATTTGAATATATTGATTACCATTGCTTATTTTCATCTGTTGGAATTTGAAATAAGAGATATTATTTCCATGTTGGAAGCTAAAAGATATGGTTTCACTCTAGAAGATACAATTAACTATCTTGTAAAGAAAATTGAAGGAAGTGATTAATATGGCTGTTGAAAAGATGGTTATGATGAATATAATCGGGGATATTTCTCGAGTAGATGATATTTTAAAGGACATAGCGTTATCCGGTAAAGTGGATTTAGTTTCTGCCATGAAAGAAATTGAAGAAAATAATTTTGCCATAAATATAAATCATGAGAATTTAGAAAGATTAGTAGACTTAAACGATATTAAGACCTTCAACAAGGATAATAGCTATAAACAACTAATACAAAAAGCGGAAGAAATAAAAAGAGCTTTCAATATAGAAACTCATGAACCTTCTTTAGGTGGACCCTCTCTTGATAAAGATCATATAAGAGCTAGGATAGATGAAATATATGAACAAGTGGAAAATTATAGTGAAAAAATAAAACAGGTTGAAAAGAGACTAGAAGAGATAGACAAGTTTGAAAGAAGTTTTACTATACCTGAAAGCTTTTCTATTTCAACAGATGACTTAAGGAATTTAAACTACTTTGAACACAAGTTTGGATTATTATCAAAAGAGGATAGAATTAGACTTAAGAAGAATTACGAAAACATATTGGCTGCCATTCTTCACGTTGGAACTAACAAGGATGGAGAAATATATTTAATTATCTATCCTTTACTAGTTAAAGAAGAGATAAAAAGAATATTAAGATCAGTAAACTTTAAGGAAATAGTTATTCCTGAAACTTACAGAGGAACTATAACAGAAATAAAAGATCAGCTAGAGAATGAAAAACAAGGATTGATAAAAGAGATAGAGGGTTACAACAAATCCCTAGAAGAATTAAAGAAAAAATATAAAGATGAATTTTTGATTTTATTAAATCAATTAAGTATTAAAGAAAAGATTGAAGAATATAAAAGCAATCTAGCTAGGTCCAATAAGTTCTTCTATCTATCGGGATGGATATCAGAAAGCGATAAGAATGAAATTAAAAATATCCTCAATAGATACGATAAACTATTGATCACCATTAATGATGAAACAAGTATTAAACCTCCAACAAAGCTTAAAAACAACTGGTTCTTTAGACCTTTTGAAGTATTGCTTAAGATGTATGGAGTTCCAGCACATGACGAATTGGATCCTACCCCATTTTTAAGTATTTCCTATATGCTGTTATTTGGAGCTATGTTTGGGGATTTAGGTCAAGGTTTTATTATCCTATTAGGAGGATTGCTACTAAGCAGAAAAAATAAGTTATTTGGAGGATTACTGGAGAGATTAGGATTTAGCTCAATGATATTCGGTGTCCTTTATGGAGAAGTATTTGGAATTGAAGAATTGATACCGGCTTTAGTCATCAAACCTTTTGAGGAGATAAATACTGTATTAGTGGCAGCTATAGTTGTTGGTGTAGTGTTAATTTTAATATCCTATATACTTGGAATTATAAACTGCTTTAAGCGAAAGGACATCGAAGAAGGATTATTTGGCAAGGAAGGATTGGCTGGGCTTATATTTTATATATGCCTTCTAGCTATTGTTGGAGGAACTTTAATTGGAAAACCCATAATACCAACAGGCTTAGGTATAGCTATAATACTAATATGTATAGCTGGAATGGTTCTTAAGGAGCCTTTAACAAATTTGATTACTGGAAAAAGACCTTTACATGGGGAAGATGTATCTGGATACTATGTACAGTCTATATTCTCTCTTATAGAGGTAATACTAAGCATGTTAAGTGGTACTATTTCCTTTATAAGAGTTGGAGCTTTCACATTGACCCATGTAGGCTTATTTATAGCATTTAAAACAATAGGGGAGATGATAGGCACAAGTACAGGCAATGTTATTGTATTGATAATAGGAAATATAGTCGTAATTGGCTTAGAGGGGCTAATAGTATTCATTCAAGGATTAAGGCTACAATACTATGAACTATTTAGCAGATATTACAAAGGCGATGGCAAAGAATTTAATCCTATAAGTATAAAATAGAAAATATCAATAAAGAACAAAATTAGGAGGAATGCAAAATGACATTTATATTAATTTCAACTACTTTATTAGTTTTATTAACAATTGGAACTGGATTTTTCATGGTTTATAAACAAATGCAAGGAAATAGAATGAGACTTAAGAAGATCTTGAGAGCAAATTTATTCATATTTTTACCACTATTGATTGCTTCTATAATCATATTAGTACCACAAGCTATAAATGCACAAAATGAAGCTACAGCTGCATCTTCACCATCAGGCCTTGGATTCTTATCTGCTGCTTTGTCAACAGGTATAGCTACATTAGGTGCTGGATATGCAGTAGCAGTTGTTGGTTCAGCAGCATTAGGTGCTGTTTCTGAAGAACCAGGTCTATTAGGTAAAACATTGATATTCGTTGGTTTAGCTGAAGGTATTGCAATTTACGGGCTTATAGTTTCCATATTGATAATAGGAAGGTTATAATATGAAATCTTATCTAATAAGTGACAATAAGGATACCATTATTGGATTGAGATTAGCTGGAATTCAGGGAGTATTGGCAAAGAACCCTGAAGAGATGAAAGAGCATTTTTCAAAAGCTGCTGAAGACATGAATATAGGAATCATCATAATTACTGAGAGCATATTTGAAACAATAAAGGAAGAGGTTTTAAACCTTAAAAGAAGTGGCAGTTCAAAGCTTATTGTCACAATACCGGACAGAACTGGTTTAAGGGATAAGGACTTTATCATGAGATACATTAAAGAATCCATAGGCGTAAAGGTTTAGGTGGTGATTCAATGACAACTATTAATGACAAATTGGATATATTCCGCAAGCTTGTATATGAACAAGAAGAGGAAAAGTATAAAAAGGCCTTAGAGGATTTGGATGAAAAGGCAAGGAATCTAATTGAGAGCAAAAAATTAGAAATTAAAAAGAAAAAAGAAGATTTAGCAGAAAGAGAAGCTTTATTGAAAGAAACAGAAAAAAATAAGGCAATATTAGAAAAACAGCAGGAGTTAAAATCCAAACTTCTGTTAAAGAGGAAGGAAATCCTTGAAGATTTATTAGTCTCATTACAAGAAAAAGCTACTAATTTTACTCTTACTGATGAGTATAATGATGCTGTAATTGAGAATATCTCTGAAGTTCTTTTAAATATAGATGATAAAGAGTTGATTATCACTATTACTGAAGAAGATAAAGAAAAGCTTGAAAAATCAATTTTAAAACTAGCTAAAAAGTACAAAAAGGATATTTCTATATCCACCGTACCAAAATCTAAAATAATTGGCGGATTTATACTAACTGATAAGGATAGAACCTATAGTATAGACAATAGCTATAAGACTATCATTGAAGAAAATAGATATGAAATAGGTAAGAGGCTTTACAAAGCTCTTGCAGAAGCAGGTGATTTTCAATGGAAAATATAAAAGGTAAGGTAGCAGCAATAAATGGTCCAGTAATAGTTGGCGAAAATATGACTGGATTTAAAATGAGAGAAATGGTATTAGTAGGCCAAAAGAAACTGATAGGAGAAATTATATCTATAGATGGAGATTTAGGAACAATTCAGGTTTATGAAGAAACAGAAGGACTAACAGTAGGAGAGGATATAATATCTACAGGTAAACCCCTCTCCTTAAAGTTGGGACCTGGATTGTTAGGAAATATGTTTGATGGAATTGAGAGGCCATTAAACAAAATAAGGGATGAATTTGGAACTTTTATTCCAGAGGGCATAGGCCTTATATCCCTTGATGAAGAAAAATTATGGGATGTTAAATTAAATGTAAAGCCAGGAGATTATGTGAAGGAAGGCCAAGTATTTGGAAATGTACAAGAAACCCCTTTAGTTAACCATAGACTATTAGTTCCCATAGGCGTAAAGGGTAAAGTGATTAAGGTTGAAAAGGATGGTAAGTATAATATCAATCATACACTAGTTAAAGTTGAGGATGAATCAGGCACTATACATGAACTCAAAATGTATCAGGAATGGCCTGTAAGAATAGCTAGACCAGTAGATAGGAGACTTCCTATTGGTAAGATACTCATAACAGGTCAGAGGGTTCTTGATATATTCTTTCCTATAGCTAAAGGTGGTACAGCAGCCATACCTGGAGGATTTGGAACTGGAAAGACAATGCTTCAACATCAGTTGGCAAAATGGTCAGATGCAGATATTATCATATACGTAGGGTGTGGTGAGAGAGGAAACGAGATGACAGAAGTTTTGGAGGATTTCCCAAAACTGATAGACCCAAAGACCAACAGACCATTGATGGAAAGAACAGTTCTTATTGCTAATACTTCAAACATGCCTGTTGCCGCAAGAGAAGCAAGCATATATACAGGAATTACTATGGCAGAATACTACAGAGACATGGGCTATAATGTAGCCATAATGGCAGACTCCACATCCCGTTGGGCAGAGGCTCTAAGGGAGATATCAGGAAGACTTGAGGAAATGCCTGCAGAAGAAGGATATCCTGCATATTTACAATCAAGGCTTGCTCAGTTCTATGAAAGAGCTGGTTATGTAAAAACTCTATCGGGAGAAGAAGGATCAGTAACGATTATCGGAGCTGTTTCACCTGCGGGAGGAGATTTTTCTGAACCTGTTACAGAAAACACAAGAAGACTTGTAAATGTATTTTTAGGTTTAGACAGAGAATTAGCTTATTCTAGACACTATCCATCTATAAATTGGCTAAACAGCTATAGTGGATACGCAGATATGCTAAATAGCTACTATGAAACTATGATTAATGAGGACATTAGTCCTTTAAGAACAAAGATGTTGAGATTGTTATTTGAAGAAAGCAAATTACAGGATGTAGTTGCTCTAGTAGGTGAAGATGTACTTCCAGATGAACAGAGATTGATACTTGAGATTGCAAGAGTTATCAAAGTAGGATTTTTACAACAAAATGCTTTCCATAAAGAAGATACCTATGTTCCATTGAAGAAACAGATAGAGATGCTTAAAACAATAGATTTATTATATGAAAGAGGATTAAAGGCCATAAAGAAAAAGATACCAATTTCTAAAGTTAGAGATGGAGAACTTTATGATAAAGTCATGAAGATGAAGTATACTGTACCTAATGACAAATTAGGTGAAATAGAGGAATTAAAGAGTCATATAAACGAATTTTATGATGAACTGGAATCTTATTATACAAGCTAACGGGTGATCATATGAAAAAAGAGTATTTAAAATTGGATAAAATAGAAGGAGCTTTAATAGAGCTATCAGATGTTCATGAAGTTAAATATGGAGAAGTAGTGGAAGTAGAAAATAATTTAGGGGAAAAGATATTAGGTAGAGTAATTAAAATTAATAAAAATAGAGTAGTAGTACAGATATTTGGTACCACATTGGGAATCTCCATTAACAATACTAAAGTTAGTTTTAAAGGTAAGCCCTTTGAAATACCACTATCCAAGGATATATTAGGTCGTGTGTTTAATGGAGTAGGCATACCTATTGACGGTGGTGGAGATATATATTCAGATAAATTCTATAATGTAAACGGAAGACCAATCAATCCCGTATCTAGAGAATATCCAAGGGATTATATACAAACTGGGATATCTTCCATTGATGCATTAACAACCCTAATTAGAGGGCAAAAGCTTCCTATTTTCTCAGGGGCAGGGATACCTCATAATGAGTTAGCTGCACAGATAGTAAGACAAGCTAAAATTAGAACTCACGGTAAGAAATCAGACAACTTTTCAATAGTCTTTGCTGCAATTGGAGTAAAACGAGATGAGGCTTTCTTCTTTACTGAAGAATTTAGAAAAGCAGGAGTTCAAGATAGGGTAGTAATGTATTTAAATTATGCAGATGATCCAATTATGGAGAGAATAATAACCCCTAGGTGTGCTTTAACAGCAGCAGAATATCTTGCTTTTGAACAAAATCAACACGTATTAGTAATAATGACAGATATAACAAGCTATTGTGAAGCCCTTAGGGAGATTTCTTCATTAAGAGAAGAAGTTCCAAGTAGAAAAGGATATCCAGGTTATCTCTATTCAGATTTAGCTAGCTTATATGAAAGAGCAGGGATGATTAAGGATGCAGATGGTTCTGTTACCTTAATACCAATTTTAACTATGCCCAATGATGATATAACCCATCCAATACCAGACCTAACAGGATATATAACAGAAGGGCAGATAGTGTTATCAAGAGATCTATATCAAAAAGGCATATATCCACCAATTGATGTATTGCCATCCCTATCAAGGCTTATGAAGGATGGTATTGGTGAAGGATATACAAGAGAAGACCACCCAGATGTGGCTAACCAATTGTTTTCAGCCTACTCAAAAGTGCAAGATATCAGAGCTTTAGCTCAAATAGTAGGAGAAGATGATTTGTCCGATAAGGATAAGAAGTATTTGGAATTTGGAAATGCCTTTGAAGAAAGATTTTTATCCCAAGATGTAAATGAAAGTAGAGATATATTGGATACACTAAACTTATCGTGGGAACTATTGACAATACTTCCAAAGGATGAATTGGATAGATTAAGTCCAGAACTAATAGAAAAGTATATGCCAGGTGATTAGAATATGGGAATATATAAGATAACTCCTACAAAGGCAAACTTAATAAAGAGCAAAAATTCACTCCGATTTGCTAAAAAAGGATACGAGCTGTTGGACAGAAAGAGGACTTTGCTTATTAGGGAAATGATGTCTTTAATAGATGAGGCTAGTAATTTGCAAAAGGAAATTGATATAGAATTTAGCAAAGCTTATGATGCTTTAAAATTAGCCAATATAACTATGGGGACAGAAAATGTAGAAGAGATAGCTAGATCCATTGAAAAGGAGAATGATTTTACAATACTCACTAAATCAGTTATGGGAGTAGAAATTCCTCTTATTAAAAGCAATGAAGCTTCTTTAACAACTGAATACGGATTTTTTAGAACAAATCCAGCTTTTGATAAAGCAGTATTAAGCTTTAATAGGATAAGACAGCTCATATACAAGCTAGCAGGAATAGAAAACTCAGTATATAAATTGGCAATGGAGATTAAAAAAACCCAAAAGAGAACAAATGCATTAGAAAAAATTCAGATTCCTAAGTATTCTAGTACTATTAAATATATTGAAGAAGTGCTGGAAGAAAAGGAAAGAGAGGATTTTTTCAGGCTTAAGAGGATAAAAGGAAAAGGTGATAATATCCAATAGTATATACTATTGGATATTATCATAAAATTTGGGTTCATTGGATATAATGTTAATTGACAATTTTATAAAAAAGTAGTAAAATATAATAGCAAAATAGTAGTTGTGCATCCGTAGCTCAGTAGGATAGAGCAGCGCCCTCCTAAGGCGTGTGTCGGGGGTTCGATTCCTCTCGGGTGCACCATATTTATTTTTGGTGATTTTATGGATGAATATTTTATGAGATTGGCATTGGAAGAGGCCTATAAAGCTTATAGCACCTATGAAGTACCTGTAGGTGCTGTTATTGTTAATAATGGAAAAATAATTGGAACTGGATACAACCAAAGGGAAACTTTAAAGGACCCCACAGCCCATGCGGAAATAATCGCCATAAGACAAGCCAGTGAAAACCTAGGCGGCTGGAGGCTGTTGGATTCAACCATGTATGTTACACTTGAACCTTGTGCCATGTGTGCAGGTGCAATAGTAAATTCCAGAATAAAGCGTGTAGTGATAGGAGCCATGGATTCAAAGAGAGGCTGTTGCGGTTCCGTTATGAATTTGCTAATGAATGAACATTTTAATCACAAAGTAGAAATCACCTATGGAGTTTTAGAAGAGGAATGTAGTAATTTGATTAAGGATTTCTTTAAGAATTTAAGAGAAGGAAAGATGGAGAGATGACCGAGCTGGCCTAAGGTGGTGGTCTCGAAAACCACTGTACAGTTTATCTGTACCGAGGGTTCGAATCCCTCTCTCTCCGCCATTTCATTTGACAACAAATTAACAATTTTTTGATAATTTGAAAAATTCCTTGACATAGCTATTTTGAAAGATTATACTATTGATGTTGACATAAATGGATAAGCTTTAAACAAGTGAAGTATTATTAGTAAAAAAAGGATTTATGAGGAGGTTATCTGTGGTTATAGAACATTTTTTGGAGAAGATTATACCATATATAGCTGGAACTCTAGAAGTTATAGGAGTGTTAGTAGTAGTTATCTCTGCTTTAAGAGCTATATTAAAACTTCTAAATGTTAAGTTGGATTTTTCTAAAGAAGAAATTAAGATTAAGTTTTCCATGGGATTAGCTTTAGCATTGGAATTTAAGCTAGGAGCAGAGATCATAAAGACTGTAGTAGTAAAAAGCTTAGATGAATTCTATATATTAGCTGCAGTAACTATATTGAGAATGATAATAGGTTTTGTAATACATTCAGAAGTTAAATCTGAGAAAAAAATAGAAGAGATGAATAAAGAAATAGAAGAAGAATCAATTTAATGGAGGAGTATTCCTCCATTTTTTATTTTTTTGAAATTGTTAGATATTAACAGAAAAATAAAGAAATAGAAAGAAATATGGATGATATTTCTTTTAATGAAGTGTAATCACTAATATTGATTGGTTAACATAATATATAAGCGTTGAACAATTGGCAAACAAGTAGTATATTTAAATTAAAGTCAAAGAAAGTCAAAGTAAAATCTCTTTAAGGAGGTTGATTAAATGTTTGGAATAACACCTTATAGAGGAAAAAGAAGCTTATCAAGGAGAAAATGGATGGACATAGATGAGATGTTTGACAACATGGTTGATTATATGTTCAATAATTTCTT
>Ga0134092_1000976_pt1 | contig 26600 bp, 32 predicted proteins | sample 3_6taG_FD_94454 | JGI IMG/M metagenome (GOLD analysis project Ga0134092, IMG submission 94454) | Switchgrass degrading microbial communities from high solid loading bioreactors in New Hampshire, USA - 3_6_20_6_A3 metaG | ecosystem: Engineered > Bioreactor > Semi-continuous > Anaerobic >... | reverse complement strand
TCTTTACAGCTTTTCAAACACCGATCGCTTACACTGTCCATATCGCCAACAATAATATCAGGTCTATATCCAAAATCCAGCAGGGCATCCCCGCCTCCGTCTACCCCTATCATCACCGGATTCATTTCCTCTATATAACAGCGTATGGCCCTCAGATCCTCTTTGTAGTTTTTTCCCCTTATTACAATCAGCACATGTCTTTTTTCCATCTTTATCGAAATCGGAGGAAGTTTTGGGGGATTGAGAACCATGTCTTTTTCCTTTTCCGCATACTCCAATGTGTTATTAATAAAATCATGCAAAACAGCCCGTAAGTTTTCACTTGCCTCTTGCATCTTTTCAGAAAGTATATCTTTGGTCAAAAAATTTATTTTGCATAGAAAAGCATTGTTTCGCCACAGCTCATCTCCTTTTATTTCTAATAGATCATTTTCCTGGATGGTTTCAAAGATCTCTTCACCTACCCGGTCAATAATTGGAATACCGGCATCGCAAAGGACCTTGGGTCCCTGGTTGGGGTAGCGGCCGCTGATGGAAGATTCTGCATTGATCACAGCTTTCACCTTTTTTTCTACAAGATGAACTGCAGCAAGTTCATCCAGATCTCTGTGGAAAATGACCGCAATGTCTCCGGGATTCAGGCGCTTTACCAGATTCTTGGTCTTTCGATCCTTCTTTGCTTTCCCTCGCACAGTGCTCCATCCCCTGATATGCAAAATCGGGCGTTTACGGTATATGTTGCCATGTCTATGAGCATGACAAAAACAACCATCCTTCCACTACTATCATTCGCTTTATTCAATGTTTTATACATGGGATAGCAACATATGTGCAAACTGGAACAGAAGGAACATCCTTCCTAAAGAAAGGACTCTCCCTTAGAATAAAATTCCTAAAAACTTGCTGCCGATTGCAAAATAAAAGGACCTATCAAATAGGCCCTATTTTTCTTCAGCTCATTAAATTGGCTTGCATTCTCAGCTTATCTGCTACCATGGCTATGAATTCCCCATTGGTGGGTTTGCCTTTTTCATCATGGACAGTATAGCCAAAGAGTCGATTGATGGTATCCACCCTTCCTCTGCTCCAGGCAACCTCAATGGCATGGCGGATTGCTCTCTCTACTCTGCTGGGCGTCGTGTTGAATTTGGATGCAATACTGGGATAAAGCTCCTTTGTTATTCCGCTCAAAAGCTCCATATTATTGACCACCATGATGATCGCTTCCCTTAAATATTGATAGCCCTTTATGTGGGCCGGTACACCAATCTCATGGATAATGTTGGTTACATCTGCTTCTAAAGAAGAGCTCTTCCCGCTAATTGGCTGGAAAGACAGGGAAGCGACCGAAGCCGGCCGTCGTTCTATCGCATCCATGCTGTTGGTGCTCAGCTCCTTAATTCTCTTTACAAACACTTCCAAGTCGAAGGGTTTTACTATATAGTAATCAGCACCCAAACTGATGGCTCTCTGTGTAATTCGGTCCTGCCCGACAGCAGATAAAACAATTATCTTTGGAAATTTCTTAATTTCACTGGCGTTTAGCTGCTCCAATACTCCCAACCCATCCAAATGGGGCATAATAATGTCAAGAATCAGTACATCCGGTTGATACTGTTGAACCATTTGGACAGCCTCAAGACCGTCATTGGCTATGCCCACGACCTCAATTCCATCCTGTTTTTGAAGATATTCGCTGATAATATCACAAAAATCCTTATTGTCATCAGCAATTAACACAGAAATACTATTTTCCATTCAACAAAGCCCCCTCTACCAATATAAATCCTCAATTTTAACTATAAAAGCCGTAAGATTCTTATATATTTATTCGACAATTGTTTAATTTTCCCTTCTAACTTGGTAAAATAAAGAAAAATTTTTTATTTGTCTTGTCAATCGATCATTTTATCCGCTTCTTCCAGCATCCATTCGATAAAAATACCGTATCCCTTCCTGGGATCATTGACAAAAACATGAGTAACGGCTCCTACCAGCTTGCCGTCCTGAATGATAGGGCTCCCGCTCATTCCCTGAACGATACCGCCCGTCCGCTTAAGAAGCTCCGGATCCGTGATTTGAATGATCATCCCTTTTGAGTTGGGCTCGCTTTGCCTGTTGACTTTCAAAATCTCTATGCTAAAGGCTTTGATTCCCTCCTCGTCCACTGTAGAAAGAATCAGTGCAGGGCCCGGCTTTATGTCATGCTGATAGCAGATGGGAATAGGCTCCGAAAAATAGAAATCGGGGATGTTTTTGTGCATTTTTCCGTAAATCCCATGCTGGGTATTCTTCAGAATACTTCCGATCACATTCTGCTTCTCAGTAAAAACTCCCTTGAGCTCCCCGGGACTTCCTTTTTTTCCCTGCTTCACGTCAATGATTCGGGATTCCATGATCTCTCCGTCCTTTACGGGCAAAAGAGAACCGGTATCTACATCTGTGATTGCATGACCCAAAGCACCAAAACTCCCGGTATCCGGGTCATAAAAGGTTAGGGTACCCACACCTGCCGTGCTGTCCCTCACCCACATACCCAGGCGGTATTTCGAATCATGCTTATCCTGTGCAGGTACAATGTGGGTTTCAAACAAAAACTGGCCCCTTCTGACTTCCAAATCCAGGCCCTTTTCTTTTTGCTTATTGACCAATTCCGCTAAATGGGCGGCATTTTTGATTGGAATGCCGTTTACCCGTTCAATCACATCCCCCGGTATGATTCCTGCATCCATGGCAGGATAATGAACCACTCCCTTGTCATCCACAACCTCAGCAGTTCCGACCACCAGGGCTCCCCTTGTGTACAGGGATACACCAATGGAATGGCCGCCCGGGTAAAGCTTTTTTGGAGGTTCCACTTTTACTTTAATCTGCTTAATTGGAATAAAACCAAACAGCTTAAGGTAAAGGGAAGCATCCCCCTGCTCTACCGATTGAAGAGAAAGGGGCTGATCCATACTGTAAACCTGTTGATCCTTTAACGAATTTCCGTTGAGTTTTAAAACGTTTACGTCATCGCTTTCGATTTTTACTTGAAAGGGTAAATGAAAATTTATAATTTTAGAATCTCCCTCGAATAATTTCAACTCAGAAGGGAAGGTTTTAATATTCTGGACATAGGATGAATAATTCAAAACCAAAAAGGTAAGAGCAAGAAATATTCCCAAAGCTTTTTTAACAAGCTGCCTTTTCATGTTGTCACGCTCCCAATTCCTGCAATTTTTGTCGTTCCTTCAAGAACGCTATTACTCGCTGCATAAGCTTAAGTTAACCTTCAAAAAAATGAATTATGCAGTTTGGAAAAGCGTAAATTAAGGTAAATATGAAAAGGCTTTGTTCTCCTTATAAAATTCTGCTTGATTTCATTTTTAAGCAAAAAATCTTCTGCAAACTTGTTTGAAATGAAAAAAGCAGCAGTTTTTCAAAGGCCTGCTGCATTCCTCTTTCCCTTTTTATAATCCTCTGCCGAATCTAAAAGCTCCTCAGCATGGGCTAAACTGAGCTGGCTGACGGTTGCACCGCCAACCATTCGAGCCACTTCTTCCTTTCTATGATCCCTGGTCAGCTTATGGACCTTTGTACGGGTCCTGTCTTCTATAAAGACCTTTTCAATCAAGAAATGGTTGTCCGCCATGGCCGCTATCTGGGGCAAATGGGTAACACAGATGACTTGACGGGTCCTCGAAATATCTCCCATTTTCTCGGCCACCACCTGGGCCATCCTACCGCTGATACCGACGTCAATTTCATCGAAGATCAAAACGGGTATATCATCCAGGCCGGCCAGTATTGTTTTAAATGCCAGCATAATCCTTGACATTTCGCCGCCGGACACAATTTTCGCCAAAGGTTTCAAGGGCTCACCGGGATTGGGAGAGATCATAAATTCCACCATATCAAAGCCCTGCCTGGTTATCCGATCTGTATCAAAATGATCCAGATCCTCCAAGTTGCCCGGCGATTGGATGTCTACCCGGAATTTCGATTTTTCCATTCCCAGTTGTCTTAACTGCTCCACCAGCTGCTTTTCAAATCTTCTTGCTATGTTTCTCCGAAGATCTGACAGACGGGAGCAAGCCTCCACCAAATCCTTAAGAAGGCCCTGCTTCTGCCTTTCCAGTTCATCCAGCCTCTGCTCAATATTCTCCAGCGAAGCAGCTTCTGCCTCCAGTTTCTTTTTGAAATCCAGGACTTCCTCGATCGTTTTTCCATACTTCCTTTTGATCGACTCAATCAGCGTAAGCCTTTTCTCCAGCTCGTCCAACCTGGAAGGATCAAAATCGAAGCTTTCTTTGTAGTCCCGTAAATCAATGATGACATCCTCCAGCTGGTAATAGATGCTCTCCAGCTGTTTTGTCATGTTATCAAAATGCTTGTCCAGGTGGGAAATCTGTGAAAAGCGAGTGATCAGCTGGCCAAGAATATCTGAAACGGACATTCTGCCCTGATCTCCTGAGTACAATTGGTTATAGGCCTGATGAATGACATCCATGATCTTCTCGGCATTTTGCAACAGAGAGCGCTCCCTTAAAAGCTCCTCGTCTTCCCCCGGTTTTAAATTTGCCCTCGCAATTTCATCAATCTGATAGAAAAGGAGATCCTTCCTTCTCTCCATATCCCTGCCATTACCAAGCAGCAGGTCGATCTCTCTCTCCACAGCCTTCCACTTGGTATACAGGGAATCGACTTGCTCTTTAAGTTTTGCTACCTCATTCCCCCCCATCCTGTCCAATAGCCGCAAATGGGATTCTACAGACAGTAAAGATTGATGTTCATGCTGGCCATGAACATCTACCAGATGCTTGCTAATTTCCTTGAGCATGGAAAGGGTCACTGACCGTCCGTTCACCCTGCAGATATTCCTTCCCGACAGGGATATCTCCCGCATTAAAATTAAAGTTCCGTCCTCTTCCGGGTCGATGCCGTACTGGGCTAAAGCATTTTGAACACCATGGAGCTTTTGTATGTCAAAAATGCCTTCAACCCGGGCAAAATCCTTGCCGGTTTGTATCAATTCGCGATCTGCCCTCTCCCCTAAAACCAGAATCACTGCATCAATGATGATGGACTTGCCGGCCCCTGTTTCTCCGGTCAGAATATTGAGACCCCTCTCAAAATCTATACACAGTTCGTCAATCAGTGCCAGATTTTGAATGATTAACTGCCTGAGAATAAAGACCACCCCTTTACCACTACTCAATACCCTGAAATTCGGGCTTGTGTATACGCTCCCAGAAGCAAGCCTTATGAATCAGATCTTTTCATCAATTTGTTGAATCTCTCCATCACTTCATGTACAAGCTCATTGTTCCGAACAACTACCAGTATGGTATCATCTCCGGCAATGCAGCCAAGGATCTCAGGCCAATCCTGAGCATCAATAGCGGCAGCGGCAGCCATAGCACCGGCTGAAATGGTTTTGATTACAATGAGATTGTTTGCATAATCCAATGAGATGACCGATTCCGCAAAAACCCGGATTAGTCTATCCGCTACCCCGGGCTCTCCCTTGTCCATCGCAGCATATTTATATACGCCTGAAGGAGCAAGCACTTTTACGAGCCTTAATTCTTTGATATCCCTGGATACCGTTGCCTGGGTTACTTCTATTCCTCTGTTTCTGAGCTCTTCTGCCAATTCCTCCTGAGTTTCGATATCCTTCTCTTCTATAATACTTAGGATCATTGCCTGACGATTAAGCTTCATGGCTGATACCACCTTTCTCTTCACCCTTTTCATATTCCAGTCGTTCGGTTAATTTATCCCGAAGGAGCTTGAAAAATTTCCGATCCCCAATCCGGAGCAATTTGGTTTCCAGCTTGGATTTATTGATTTTTACAATGTCCCCTTGCTGCAGACTTGTTCCTTCTTGACCGTCAACAGTGAGCAAAATGTCTCTTTTTTCATCCACTACCAGGATTTCGATTTCGCTGTTGGCATCGGTAACGATCGGCCTCGAATTCAGGGTGTGAGGTGAAATGGGTGTCAGCAGCAGACACTCCATGCTGGGATCAATGATAGGACCACCGGCCGAAAGGGAATAGGCGGTTGAACCTGTAGGGCTTGATACGAGAAGGCCGTCTGCCGGATAATAATTGACGAACTCCCCGTTGATATAGGCCTTCAGGTGAATAATCCTGGCAAAGGAACCTTTGGCAATGGCAATATCGTTAAGGGCTAAGAACTCACAGTGCTTTTGGCTGTTTCTATACACACATGCGGATAACATCATCCTCCTGTCAATGGTATAATCACCCCTGGCCAGGGCATCGATGGCTTTGTCAATCTCCAACAACTCAACTTCAGTCAGAAAACCCAATCTTCCCATATTTACTCCTAAAATTGGAAGGCCATAGATCGCAGCCTGCCGTGCAGCCCGAAGAATTGTGCCGTCGCCTCCGAGGAGCAGAATCACTTCCGCTTCTCTATAAAAATCCTCTTCGGAGACCCGGATTCCTTTTTGAATGAATTGATATGCTTCCGGCATTAAAAGGGCTTTCATCCCGCGGCTTTCCACTTTGGATACAATGATTTCTGCTCGTTTTCCCCCGTGGTCCTTGGAAAGATTGGAAAGTACCCCTATTTTGTTCATAGTATCCCCCTATTTGTTAAAGTGCTGTCTATGGGCTTCTTTTACGATGCCTTCAATATCGAGGGAAGCATCATGAACCGGTGTAGCCCCAGGCCCATAATGCAAATGAATCAAAAACTCAATATTCCCCTCAGGCCCGGTGATCGGTGAATAAGTGATCTGCTTCACTTCCAGCCCAATCCCCAGGCAGAAAGCAACAATGTCTTCTAACACTTCCTTATGAATGCGAGGATCCCTGACTACACCTTTTTTCCCGACTTTTTCTCTGCCTGCTTCAAACTGGGGCTTGATAAGGGCGATAATCGGACTGTCGCTTTTTAATAAGTTTTTCACAGCCGGCAGCACAATTTTCAACGAGATAAAGGATACATCAATCACGGCGCCGTCAGCCGCTTCTCCCAAATCAGCCGGTGTAACATAGCGGATATTGGTGCGCTCCATCACTACAACCCGGTTGTCCTGACGAAGCCTCCAATCCAGCTGCCCGTATCCGACATCAATGGCATAGACCTTTTTGGCCCCGTTTTCAAGCAAACAGTGGGTAAAGCCGCCTGTCGAAGCTCCCACATCAAGAAAAACTTTACCTTCAACGGATACATCAAAAAAATTCAAAGCCTTCTCCAGCTTAAGCCCGCCTCGGCTCACATAGGGGACGGCATTACCCCGGATTTCCAAAATATCGTCAGGATGAACCATGGCTCCGGCTTTATCCACTTTTTGCTGATTGACATATACCAAACCGGCCATAATGGCCTTCTTTGCCTTCTCCCTTGTTTCAATGAGCCCCTTTTTTACAAGCAAAACATCCAGCCTTTCCTTAGAAGTTGACATAAGCTTTCCCCCTGCAACTCCCCAGCAATTCTTTGACCTGAAAGGCAATACCTGTTCCGTCTAAACCCAACTCGTGGAATAATTGCTCCCTTCTCCCATGGGGGATGAAGTGATCCGGTATCCCCAGGTTTAATGCCGATATTTGAAGCCTGTTTCTCATAATATACCCATTGACCATACTCCCAAATCCACCAAGGATAGAGTTTTCCTCCAGGGTAATCCAACAGGGAATCCTGGTTACGGCTGAAAGCATTGCTTCGTCAAGGGGCTTGACAATCCTGGCATTGATGATCTTTGGATAGATCTTTTCCCTTCTAAGCAAATGCGCTGCTTCTAAAGCTCTGCTCACCATGGAGCCTACCGCCAGGATGACGCAGTCCTCTCCTTCCTCCAGGACTTCCCATCGTAGTTTAAACGGATCCAATATGCCCTGGTCTGCATATTCCTGAGAACACTTCGGATATCGTATCGCAACAGGCCCTTCAGCCGACAGGGAATAGTCCATCATTTCTATTAGTTCATGAATATTCCTCGGTGCTAAAATCGTGATGTTCGGCATGTGGCTTAAATAGCTGAGATCAAAAACTCCCTGGTGGGTTTCTCCGTCCTCCCCGACCAAACCGGCTCGATCTACAGCAAAAACAACAGGAAGATTTTGAATGCACACATCGTGAAGGATCTGATCATAGGCCCGCTGCAGAAAAGAAGAATAAATCGCCACATAGGGCTTCATTCCCGCTGTAGCCATTCCTGCTGCCATGGTTACGGCATGCTGCTCGGCAATACCCACATCAAAGAATCGATCCGGAAACTGCCTTTTAAAATCCAAGAGGCCTGTTCCCTCAGGCATGGCGGCAGTGATGGCCACTATCCTGTTATCCTTGGCAGCCAATTTTTGCAAATGCTTGCCAAATGCCTTTGAATAGGAAACAGATTCAGCTTTTCCAAACTGTCCCGTTTCGATATCGAAAGGGGGAACACCATGAAACTTCTCAGGATTTTTCTCGGCATGAATATATCCTTTGCCTTTTTGGGTTACAACATGGACCAAAACCGGTCCCTTTACGAGCTTCGCCTGCTTCATGACTGCAATCAGCTGGGACAGATTATGCCCGTCTATGGGGCCGATATAGTTAAAGCCCATCTCTTCAAATATGATCCCCTGTACAAATAAATACTTGAAGCTGTTTTTAAACCTCTCCATTATATTTTTCAAAGGTTCGCCCAGTACAGGCACCTTGCGAAGAATAAAGTCAACCTCTTTTTTAATCCACTTGTATTTGGGATTGGAACGTATTTTATTTAAATGGGTGGATAGGGCGCCCACGTTTTTTGAAATGGACATTTCATTGTCATTCAGAACCACGATTAAGTCTGTTCCGGAGTTTCCCACATCATTTAAGGCCTCAAAGGCCATTCCGCCTGACAGGGCTCCGTCCCCGATAACGGCGACAATGTGATGATGCTCTCCCTTTAGGTCTCTGGCTCTGGCCAATCCCAGAGCAGCTGATATAGAAGTGCTGCTGTGGCCGGTTTCAAAAACATCATGGGGGCTTTCCCTTCTTTTGGGGAATCCGCTGAGCCCGCCATACTGCCGGAGGGTCTGAAAAAGCTCCTTTCGTCCTGTAAGTATTTTGTGCACATAGGTTTGATGGCCTACATCCCAGATCAACTGGTCAAAGGGACTGGAAAAGGTATAATGAAGAGCCAAGGTCAGCTCCACTATTCCCAAATTCGAGGCCAAATGGCCTCCGGTCTTTGAAACACACTGCAGCACAAACTGCCTGATTTCATTTGAAAGCTGATTTAGCTGGGCGATAGTAAGTGACTTTAAATCACCTGGTGTATTGATAGTATCTAATATAGGAAAATTGCTCACTTACGCCTCCCCTTTCCTCCAGGGACATGGAATCGATGAACACTGAAACAACGATGCAGAAGAAATTCGATCGGTGGGACTTATAATGAAAGCCTGGCAACAACAAAGCCCAAAAGGGCGCCTGCAATGACCTCAACAGGAGTATGGCCCAGCAATTCCTTCAGCTTTTCAGGAGGGATTTCTTCATGGGCATAGATCTTGTCCAAAATATCGTTGAGAACCGCTGCCTGTCTCCCTGCAGCCCTCCGCACTCCGGCCGCATCATACATGACTACCAATGAAAAAACAATAGCGATCGCAAAGAGAGGAGAATCATAACCATGGATCTGGCCGATGGAAGTAGCAAGGGATACTACCAGGGCGGAATGGGAGCTTGGCATTCCCCCGGCACCGACAAATCGCGTGATATCTATCTTTCTGTAAAAAATCACTGTCAAGACCACCTTCAGACACTGGGCGATAATCCAGGCCAGGATGCTGGTCCACAGTATCGAGTTTTGATATAGTTCTTTGAGTTCGCCCATCTAAATCCCCCTAACTCTGCCGCAGTAGAATGAAACGGGCAAGCTCCTTTAAAAAGTCGGCCTTATGATCAAAGCCTTTTAATTCTTCAATGGCCTTTTCAACAAGCTGCTCCGCCATCTGCCTTGATTTTTCCAGGCCGTACCTTTGAGGAAAAGTTGCTTTACGTTTGGCCTCATCCCTGCCCGGTTTTTTGCCAAGCTTTTCTAAACTTCCGGTGATGTCGAGAATATCATCTGTGATTTGAAAAGCCAGGCCAATTGCCCTGCCATAGGACTCAATCGACTTTTGCACATCAAAACCACAGTTCTCCAAAAGGATGCCGGCCATAAGGGAGGCTACAATCAATGCTCCGGTCTTATGCTCATGGATATATTCCAATACTTCCGGGTCCGTCTCCTTGTTCTCCCATTCCAAATCCACAGCCTGGCCTCCGATCATTCCTTGAACGCCGGCTGCAGTGGCAATACATTTTATTGCCCTTAGGTGATTCTCTAACCTTTGCGGGTATTTCATCGCATTTTCCAGCATACATTCATAGGACAGATTGAGCAGCGCGTCTCCGGCCAATATTGCCATTCCTTCTCCAAAAACCTTATGATTGGTGAGAACTCCCCTTCGATAATCATCATCATCCATCGCCGGTAAATCGTCGTGGATCAGGGAATAGGTATGAATAAGCTCGAGCCCACATGCAAGAGGCAGGGATTCTTTCAAATCGCCTCCTACCAGCTCATGGGCCGACAGCATGAGGATTGGCCGCAGCCTTTTCCCGCCTGCGAACAGGCTGTATTTCATCGCTTTGATGATGGTTTCGGGACAAGCCCTTTGCTCCTCCATCAACCTGGCCAGGGCATCATTCACGAGGCCTTCCTTTCTTTGATACTCTTCCCTGAAATTCATCTAAGCATTCTCCTCCTCCAATGGGGCAAAGGGTATTGTTCTAATCTGTCCCTTTTGATCCTGAATCAGCAGGTTCACTGCACTCTGGGCTTTTTCCAGCTTACTGTTGCAGTAATTGGATAAAGCGATCCCCCTCTTGAATAAGTCTAACGCTTTATCCAGGGTTAATTGATTCGACTCCAATTCATGTACAATGGATTCCAATTCCTCCATAGCCTGTTCAAAGCTTAAAGACTCAATCGGCCTCTCCATGGCTTCCTCCATTCTCCTATTCTCCTTTTTTTCATAGCTGCTAGCCTGTCAATGACGGAACCCGTATGGGCTTATGATGAATCCCCTGTTTTCGATACCTCGCACAAAACCTGCCCATCTTTCAAATGCAGCCTGATGGTATCTCCCACCTTTAATTCTGAAACAGAGGATATCAGCCTATTCGTTTTTTCTTCCGTCACTACGGCATAACCCCTTGCCAAAACCGCTAATGGGCTTAAAGCTTCCAGCGATGCGGCTGTTTTGGCAAGGAGTTCCCTTTTTTGGGTGATTGTCATTCTTATTGCACTATTGAGCCTTTCCGTTAAATAATCAATCTGCTGTTCGTATTGTTGAACGAGAAGCCCGGGCTGCCTCAGGGCATAGCTTTCCGTCAATCTCTCCAGGGCTTTCCTTCTAGAATCCAGCAAGCGCTCAACGGATTTCCATAACCTGCTGTCATAATAGCGAAGCATCTGCTTAAGCTCACGCAGATCCGGCACAGCCAGCTCTCCGGCCGCCGATGGGGTGGGTGCCCGAAGGTCAGCAACAAAATCTGCAATTGTAAAATCCGTCTCATGGCCTACCGCAGATATCACAGGAATTCTGGATCTGGCTATGGCCCTGGCTACAATTTCTTCGTTGAATGCCCACAGTTCCTCGATAGAACCGCCACCTCGGCCAACGATGACTACATCGATATTCTGCAATGTATTGACATAGTCAAGGGCTGCAGAAATCTGTTCAGGCGCTTCTTTCCCTTGAACCAGAACCGGGATGACCAGGAGCTCTGCACAGGGATACCTGCGGGTGATGACGTGAATGATATCGCGGACAGCCGCTCCGGTATGGGAGGTTACGACGGCAATTCTTTCAGGGAATCTGGGAATCGGTTTCTTTCGTTCCGAGTCAAAAAGCCCTTCCAGCCTCAGCTTCTCCTTCAAAGCTTCAAAGGCGGCAAAAAGATCCCCTATCCCGTCCTTCTCCATGCCCTCGGCATACAGCTGATACTGGCCGTCTTTACAGTAAAGGGATACATATCCCAATACAAGGACTTTCATTCCGTCCCGTGGCAGAAAAGCCAGAGCTTCTGCATTCTGGCGAAACATGACGCATTTAATCCTGTCCGCTTCATCCTTTAAGGTAAAATACATATGCCCCGAGGAATGGAGCTTGAAGTTGGATATTTCACCGCGCACCCAAACCCTTTGCAAGATGGGGTCCCTGGACAATAGCCCGCGAACATATTCATTGATCTGATGAACGGTAAAAATGAGCTTATCCATGATTCCTGGCCGCAGTAAGGGTATTTTCCAAAAGCATTGCAATGGTCATAGGTCCTACTCCTCCGGGAACGGGTGTAATCCATGAAGCCTTTTTTATGGCTTCTTCAAATACCACATCGCCCTTCAAACGCTGATCGACCCGGGTTGTTCCCACGTCAATGACAACAGCCCCTTCTTTTATATAACTTCCGTCGATCGACTCAGGCCTTCCCATTGCAACAACCAGAATGTCCGCCTCCCGGGTGATTTCCTTCAGGTTCTGAGTTTTTGAATGGCAGACGGTCACGGTGGCATCCCTCTTCAAAAGCATAAGGGAAACGGGTTTCCCTACAATATTGCTTCGCCCGATCACCACTGCCCTTTTCCCGGCAAGGTCAATTCCCGTTTCATCCAAAAGCCGCAGAATGCCCTTCGGTGTACAGGGTTCCAGGCAGGGCTCTCCTATCATCATTTTCCCGACATTGACGGGATGAAAGCCGTCTACATCCTTGCCCGGATGAATGGCATTGATGATCTGTTTTTCATCAATATGTTTTGGCAGAGGAAGCTGAACAAGAATGCCATGGACCGCTTTGTCCTGATTTAGGTCTTCAATCACCCTTAAAAGCTCCTCCTGGGATGTTTCAGCAGCCATACGCATCACACGGGAGCGAATTCCTACCTCCTGGCATGCCTTTTCCTTGTTCCTGACATAGATTTGTGAAGCCGGATCTTCTCCCACCAATATTACGGTAAGCCCGGGAGTGATTCCCTTCTCCCTGGATAATTCATCCACTCCGGCCTTGATCCTTTCCTTTATTCTTTGCGCTACCGCTTTTCCGTCAATGATCTTCCCTTCCATCTCATCTCTCCATTCCCAGTAAATTTTTATACTGTTTTAGACCTAGTAGTGCGGTCCCCACCGCATTATCCCTTGACAAATCGGGGGTTGCAAAATAAAGCTTTATGCGGGGATCCATTTTATGTAGCCGCTCAGGGAGCTTTTCCCTGATCAGTCGATTGCTTGACACGCCTCCCACCAGCAAAATTTCCTTTTCTATTCTATCATGGACCGCAGAAGAAATCCACTTCTCCAGGGTCTTTATCAAACAGTTGAAAACAGCCAAAGCCACGTCTTCTTTCGAAGCGCCTTGAGATAGGAGTCTCTGGGCGTGGGTTTCAGCCCCTGAAAAGCCGATGGTCAGCCCCTTTACATAGGAGGGAATCACCACCCGGCCTTCCCTTCCCGAGAGAGCCAGCTTTTCCAGATGGGGGCCGGCCGGAAAAGGCAAATCCATAGCAACTCCGATCCTGTCCACAAACTGACCTGCGTGTAAATCCTGGGTGCCTCCCAGGAGCTCTATGTCAAAACCTCCGCTATGGGACGTGACCAAGAGGATCTCAGATGTGCCGCCTGAGAGATGAATCGCTATAAAACGGGGTGAGTTCGGCCCCTTTGCAGAATATTGCCCTGCCATAATGTGGTTTTCCTGATGGCTCACGGCGAAAAAGGGGATCTTCATCAAGCGGCAGAATGCCTGTCCCACCATAGAGCCAACCATAAAAACAGGCATATAGGAATCCGGCAAAGGCCTCGGTTTCACACTGGCAGCCAGTCCGACAATCGAGCCGGGATCGATCCCTTCTGAAATTTCCGATGTAAGTTCCGGGAGATTTTGAAGATGCTGAAAAAGGGCTTTGGACTGCTGAAGCCCTCTTCCCCCCTCCTCCACCTTCAAGAGGATTTGCTTGCTATACACCAGGTTGCCATCCAGATCCACAAGGGCGATGGATGTTGTATAGCAGCTGGTATCCATTCCAAGAATATATTTCATTGCCCACTGTCCTTTTCTTGAGACTGTAAATCCTTTACAAACCTACCCAAAATCCCGTTAACGAAGGAACTGGATTTCTCAGTGCCATATCGTTTCGCAAGCTCTACTCCTTCATTAATGGATACGCTCGCAGGAATATCCTCCCGGTAAAGGATTTCATAAATTGCCAGCCGCAAAATAGCCAGGTCCACCCTCCAAATCCGATCCAGGCTCCATCCCTTTGCATACTTGCTGATGATCCCGTCAATCTCCTGCTGATGAAGGGCAAAGCCTTCCAATACGCTATGTACATATTCCAGATCCTTTTGGTCGATCGACAAGCTTTCATCCATATCCCTTAATCGTTCCAAATCGATTTCCTCTGTAAAAGCCTTTTGAAACAACAGACGCATTGCCATTTCTCTGGCATCTTTCCTAGACATTCTATTCCCCCTGCAAGCCACTTAGTCTTATCGAAATCCTTTTGGCAATATTTTGTCCAAAAAGTCCAAGAATTTCTCTTTTTTATCGACACTGCTTCCAAGCCAATATCCGATACAAATGCATAAGACCAGGAAAATGGATTTCCAAAAACCGATGGTCAGCACCAAAACTCCAAATAACAAGCCCAGCAAAATCCCGGCTATGCCCCCCTTATGGGCTTTTATCTGGGCTATGATCTTATCCCGATCCATCTTCAATTCCCCCTTACTCTACTCTGGATGGGTTGGGAGAAGCCAGGTTATCCACATAAATGGGGACAGCCTTTACTGCAACCCCGGACCAGGATTCAACGTATTTTTTTAGTTGAACCTGAACTTTTTCCGTTAGATCAGGAATATTGACTTCCGGCATAACCGTGATCTTCAAATTAACCCGGATCCCATCTTCTTCAATGATGATCATCGTCTTCACATCTTTTATCTCTTTAAATTCCCGAACCGCCTTTTGTGCCAGCGTATCCAATGTCTGATGAGAAACCCGTATAAACCCCAGTTCCGTATTCCTTAAAAGAGAGCTCGGGGACTTCTTCCTCATCTGTCCTGAAAGCATCAGCTTGAGGCTTAAGATGAGAAAAAGCAAGCCAATCGCAAAGCTAATCAGCCGAAACTGCCAGTCCTTCGCATTATTTTGAAGAAACAGGCCAAACTCTCCTAAAGAAATGATTCCTGCAGCCGATACAATCAAAGTCAGTGAGCCCAGTAAAATCACCAGAGTGTAAAGCGTTAACAAGATCCGATCCATGAGTGAGATTTTCATTTTAACACCCCTCTTTTCATTTGTAAGAACCTCTATAAAAAGCTTCGCTTCCTGGAAACGATCCTATGATTCACACTGCTCCCGCCCTATGCCGGCCGGTTCCCCCACCTTATGACGCAATAACCCTCTGATGAATTGAATCAGAGGGTTCAAGTGCACGTATGATCTTATCGATTCTTAGGATTGGGATTATCTGTTTCTTTGGCCTCCCGATCAAAATTCACACCTTGTACATAAATATTGACTTCGGTAACCGTAAGGCCGGTCATGGTCTCCACTGCCTTTTTTACATTCTCCTGAATATTCCATGCTACTTCGGGAATTCGAACACCGTATTCTACTATAATATGTAGGTCAATAGCTGCTTCTTTTTCTCCAACCTCTACTTTGACACCCCGGGTTAGGTTTTTCTTGCCCAATTTCTCGGCAATGCCACCGGCAATCCCGCCGCTCATGGCAGCTACACCTTTCACTTCGCTAGCAGCCAAACCTGCGATAATTGCTATGACCTCATCCGCAAAGGTTATTTTGCCGTAATCCTCTACAGAAGCTTGTACTGTTTCAGCCATCTGTCTCCCTCCCTCGCATTGGATATTTACCCATATTCTCCGCAAGAGGTGTGTACAAGAACCATAGTATGGGTATCATATATTTATTATAACACAGGAAAGGCCTTTCACAACACCAAATTTTCAAATAGTGGACAACATTCCGTAAAATGGCCGAAAAGAACACGGAATGGACTCTACATTTTCGGAATGATGGTGATGTTTTCCGCTTCTTCCCCTGTTTCCCGTTTTACGGTGCTAAGGATTTGGGCTACTTCTTCAGGGTTCAGCTCCGCTTTATCTACAATTACATTCACCGAGCGGGGATGGACGATGACAACAACGTCTTTAAAGCCCTTTGCTTTAATCAGGTTTTCCAGGGTAAGTTCCTTCTCCATGTTTTGAGTGATCTCTAAAAGCTGGGCCTGAGCTTCTTTCTTCATTTCAGCATCCGATTTGGGATTTTCGACAATCGCATTGATATATTCGATTTCCTTTTTTCTTGTCTGCTCCCTTTCAAAGCGGAAATCAATAAAGAATGTGGAAGAAACGGCTTGAACCTCGTCATCTGTGGAGGCATCTGAATCTCTGCCTGTTTCCACATCGCTGACCTTGATCCCGTTGCCGTTGTCTTCTAATTCGTCCTGCAGAGGCTCGTTTTCATACACTTCATTCAATGCGTTTTGATTGTATGCAAAGTTCAAATAGCCCGTAATGATAAGCAGGACAATCAAAATTCCGACAACTACATTTTTTTTCTTAATCACTAGCATCATGGATCACTCCTTTTCCTCTTCTTTTTCCATTGTAAAGACTTCAACCTGATTGGCATTCAAGCCCAATGCCGTTTGCACGGCCCGTCTCAGTTCAATCCTCACCCCAAGATCATCAGCCCCTTCGGCGATCACGATGACCCCTTTGATCTCCGGCTCTATCTCCTTCAAAATCAGGGGTTTCGCTCCGGAGGAATCATTCATGGTCACCGGCTCATTGTTTTGCTCGCTCTGGGTGACAGTCCGTACCCCTCCGCTTGCATCCTGCTCTTTTGTTACAGTACTGGATTCAACCTGACTTAAAGCCGGTACATATTCCTTGCCGGACTTATATGTAATCATCACCTCAACCTTTCCTGCACCCTTGATCGCAGATAGCTTTTGCTTTAGTTTCATTTCAAGATCGCTGTCTGCTGTTTCATCAGCATCTACGTATTTTATATCATATCGGTTCTCTTCTTTTTCCTCCGCCGGCTCAGTGGACCGATGATCGATGGTCGACAGGTAGATGCTGATGATGACGGCTATGATTAATACTGCAATAATGAACTCCTTATTTTTATAAGCCTTTATCTTCTCTACCAGCTTTTCCATGAACCTGTTATCCCCCATATCCCTATCTCCTTTCCTTGTCTGTTTGTTTTTTAGAAATTAACCCGATGCATGGGAAACTACAATCTTATCCTTGGGTATATCAAATAAATCGCTGATTGTACGCTGGATTTTTTCTGCCTCATCGGAATTCGTCCCTGGCCCCTGTACTTGTTCCCCTTCTTCCAAAGTACCGACGCTTACCCTGATATGAATAGGTTCAACCGCACTACCCGGAGCCTTCCCGATTTCAATCAAAAGCTTTTCGATTTCCCTTAAATTCTCCTGGCCGTGCTTTTTTGAAAAGCTGAGCTTTGCATTTACATAATCATAATCGCCAAGCTGTTTTACCTCCTGTTCTATTCTGGATTCCAGGTCTTCGGAAAACAGCTCTTTTGCCTGTTCCTCCTGAAGGGCTTTCATTAACTGAAGTTGATGATTCAGAATATCCTCTTTAAGCGACGCTTCATAATAGGCTATGCGTTGGCCAAACGAGGATGTACTGCCGAAAAGCTGCAAAATGGGTTGGACGATGAGGGCCAGGACAATAAGCCCCAGAATAAAGCGGGAGTATTTTCTTAGGCTTCCATTGGGTAGCACCATGTCCATAAAAGCACCTAAGATCCCGATGGCAGAGAGAGCCATTATTAATTCCTTTAAAGAATTCATAAAGGTCACCTACCTCATCATAACGGTGATGTTGCCGGCACCGATCATCAGCGCGATGGTTAAAAAGAACAAAATGGCTACCCCTGCTACCGTGACGAAAAGAATCGTGATCACATTCCCGATTCTGTTTAGGCAATCGACAATTTTGGGGTCGCTGATAGGCTCAAGCAGGGCACCGGAGAGCTTATACATCGTAAGCAATGACAGAATTTTCATTAAAGGGTGAATGCAAATGATCGCAATGACCAGTAGCCCGGCTACACCGGTCGCATTCTTCACCAGGAGAGAACAGCTGATAATCGTATCCAGCGCCTTTGAGAAGAGACCACCCACAATCGGTACAAAGGTATCAATTGCATATTTGGCAGTACGAACAGAGATTCCGTCAACAGAAGCTGCCATGGCGCCCTGAATCGTCAGAACCCCGATAAAAATGGTAAATACAATCCCAAGGGTCCATTTGCATAAATTTTCAATCAAACCGCTCAGCCTGTTTAACTGGATTTTGTCATTGATGTGATTGACGAGCACAAGAATAGCGGCTGTCAAGATGAGTGGAATCATGGTATTTTTCAAAAATGTACCTACCGTCCCAACCAGAATGGCAATTGTCGGTTGAAGGACAGCAGAGGATGCAAGCCCTCCCATGGCTATGAGGAGGGCCAGCAAAACCGGGATAATAATCTGCATGAAGAATACCATCTGCTCTATGGCCTTTTTCCCCACGTCTAAAATGGAAGTAAGGCTGTGAATCACCAAAACCATTACAACCAAATAGCATACAAAATAAGCAATCGAGGCTACGGAGGAATTTTCAAAGGATCCTTGAAGGTGATTCAAAACTCCGCAGATGACAGCCAGCACCAGAACCTGAATCATCCATGCCATATTGCCCTTTAGCTCGCGAAAGAAGGAATCCCCCATCACGGATAATATTCCTTTCAAATCGAAGTTGAAGTTTCCGGTAACCAAATCCCGAATGACCTTTTTTACATCGGTTTCTTTTACCATTGGGTTTCCTTGATTCTTCAGCTCCTTCATGAGCCGATCCCATTCCCGGGTGTCCAGGATATTAATCTGGTCATCCAGGCCGGATTCCAGTTTCTTCTTAAGCTCCTGTTCTTCCGCATTCGGCATTTTGCTGCTTACTCCCACGGGAATCAGGAGCAATATCAAAAGCAGCGCCAAGATTCTTTTCATATGCTTAGCTCCTTAAGAAATGATATTGAAAACCAGATCAAAGAGGGAAGCCAAAATGGGTATGGACAATACCATGATTAAAATTTTCCCACCCAATTCAATTTTAGAAGCGATGGCCCCTTCCCCCGCATCCTTGCTTATTTGAGCACCAAACTCAGCAATATAGGCAATTCCAAGAACCTTGAGAATGGTGATAAAGTAGACATTATTCAGATGGGCACGCCCGGCTATTTGATCCAAAAGGTCCATTATCGACGTCAAATTCCCAATGACCAATAAAAAAATCAGGATGCCGGTGGCAATGCTAATTCCCAAAGCCAGCTCCGGCTTTTGTTCTTTGACAATAACCGCCAATACCGTTGCTATAATTCCGATTCCAACGATTTGAATGATATCCATACCGATCACCTAATAAAGCCGAAATATGCTTCTCACACTGTTGAACAGGCCGCTGACCATATTTACGATCATCAACAACACGATAATGACTCCTGCAAGGGTTGTCATCATGGCCATTTCATCCCTGCCTGCCTTGTTGAGAACATGGCTGAGGACGGATAATAAAATCCCGATTGCAGCAATTTTGAAAACAACATCAATATCAATGCCCATCTTCTATCCCCCTGTACCCTTAAAGTAGTATAATTGCAATGGCTAACCCTCCAAGCAGCCCCAGGCTTTTTGCCATTTTTTCATATCTATTGCGCTCCTCTTCCGCCTTGGCTTCCTGATTTTTGAGCCGAGACTGAATGAGCTGGAAATATTTCCGCAGCCCTTCCTTGTCGCTCAATCCCAGCTGCCCGCCAAAATCCAGGATCAGTTCATAATCCTCCTGGGTTAAGTTTAAATTTTGCCTGGAGTGATCCAGAGCCTTTCTCCATGCATCGTCAATCGTTTGTCCCCTTTTGCTTTTCAGCCTGCGCCCGGCTTCCGTGAAGAATTTCCCCACTTCACCTTCCGTCAAAGCGCCTATTTCCATGAGTGCATCAGGGAGCAGGGTATCGTAATATAGAATCTCGCTCTCCAGCTGAACCAGAGCGCTCTGAAAAGCCCGGATTTCCTTCGCCCGGAGACCATATCTGCTGGCATACTGGACCCCGAGGGCAGTGGCGGACGCAATAATTGCAGCACTGCTGATGATCTTTAGTATCATCTGTCTTCATCCTTTCTCCCGTTTTCCTCTAGCGAACAGGGTTCTTAGAAAGAATGTTAAATTGTCCGTCATAAACCTTTTCAAGGGTGCCCACCCCTAAGGAGTTGCCCAGAACAAGAAATCTTTCGAATATCTTTTTCCTCATGAGATCTGAAAAAATCGGCCTGTTGAACAAATCTTCAATGTCCTTTCCATGGGCACTGCTGATGATTTTTATACCGGCATTCAATGCTTCCTCTACAGCTTCTACATCTTCGTCTCTGCCCAGCTCGTCGGTTATGATCACCCTGGGCGACATGGACCTGATGAGCATCATGATTCCGACGGCTTTGGGACACGCATCAAGGACATCGGTTTGCAGGCCGATTCTCATCTGGGGAACGCCCTTGTAACAGCCGGCGATTTCGGATCGCTCATCCACGATGGCCGTCTTTATTCCCGGAAAACCCGAAAATCCGTCGCTTAAATTGCGCGCTATATCCCGGAGCATTGTGGTCTTTCCCATCTGTGGCGGCGATATTACCAGGGTATGGCATACCTCTCTGTTCTTTATGATGTATGGCAAAACCTTTCGGGCAGCTCCGATGACTTCACGGGAAATGCGTATATTAAAGGAGTTGATATATTTCAATGTCTTTACTTTTCCATCCTCCAGCACAGCCTTGCCCGCCAGCCCTACCCGAAAGCCGCCTTTTAAAGTGACATAGCCGTTTCTGATTTCTTCTTCCATTGCATAGATGGAAAAGTTCGATATGAGCTGCAGAATTCTTTGACTGTCTGCCCTTGTTGCCCAGTAGGCCTGACTGGGATGGCTGGCGATCTCCCCGTTACCGGACAGGAAATAATCCCGCCCGAGGCTGGATACCATAAGGGGCCGGTTTTCCCGAATTCTAATCTCCTCCAACCCCTCAGCAAGGGTAGCGGGAATTTTTCTGAGTATGGCTTGAATATGATCCGGCAGTGCATCAAGAACCGCTTCAGGCAGCACCCCTCTTGGTTCTTTCATCCCTTCCATAAAACTCGTCCTCCTTTTTACTAATATCTATGATGAGACGAGCTGGATTATCACCTCTTTATCGTTTTTGCGGACAAAAAAAGAAGCCGGTAAAATACCGGCTTCTTTCATCTTGACTATTCGCCTACATCAATCCGATTTGTATTCCCATCGCCATGGTCCTCATCACCGTAGATCAATTCATGGCAGTTGGGACAAACAATTTCCTCTTCATCCTCAAAGAGCTTTTGATCGAAGTAAACCACTTCATGACAATGGGGACATTCTACCTCTATATAGGAGTAATCATTCTCCTCATCGTCTTCTTCATCTTCATCATCCACATAGATCTGTTCTTCTACATCAGCCAGATCTTCATCGATGGATTCTACATAGTCATCCAATTCAGCGAGCTTTACGTCCAGTTCACTGACGGCCAAGGCCATATCATCAAGAATTTCAATGATCTTTACAAGAATTTTACCCTCTTTGGTCTCTTCACCAATCTTCAGACCCTCTGCCAGCCCGCGTAAATAGGAAACTTTTTCACTCAAGTGATTCATAGGTATGCCTCCTTAAGTATTCATTCCGTCACTTTACGAGTATACCCATTATATTCTTTCCATATACTCTCCTGTCCGGGTATCTACGCGGATTACATCTCCCTTGTTGATGAATAAGGGTACCGTAACGACAAGGCCTGTTTCCAAAGTAGCAGGTTTAGAACCGGCTGTTGCTGTATCTCCTTTGAAGCCGGGCTCTGTGTCCACAACCTCCAGTTCTACAAAATTCGGCGGTTCAACCGAGAAAGCACTGCCTTTAAAGAATTTCACCTTTACGGTCATATTTTCCTTTACATACATCATGGCATCCTCAACCTGATCCCGGTTTAGAGGCAGCTGCTCATAGGTTTCGGTATCCATGAAGTAGTACAGGTCACCGTCGTTGTAAAGGTACTGCATTTCCTTGGTCTCAACATGGGCGCGAGGCAGTTTCTCTGTTGGGCTGAAGGTCCGCTCCAATACGCTTCCTGTCATGATGTTTTTGATCTTTGTGCGCACAAAAGCGGCGCCTTTTCCGGGTTTCACATGCTGAAAGTCTACGATGACATAGACTTGTCCGTCAATTTCAACTGTTACTCCTTTTCTAAATTCACCTGCTGAAATCATAATATCCCTCTCTTTCCAAATTTGAATAAATTCCTGCATTGAAAACTGAATTAGATAATATACAACTCCTTTGGAGAAGCTGTCAAATTGACTATTCCATCCTCTTTTACAACAACGAGGTCCTCAATTCGAACGCCGCCTTTGCCGGGCAGATAAATACCCGGTTCTACCGTTACCACCATGTTGGGTTCCAATACCTGCTCCCCTTTCTGGGACAAGGTTGGCCCTTCATGAATTTCAAGTCCGACGCCGTGGCCCAGGCCGTGGCCGAAATACTCTCCATAACCTTTGCTTTCGATCACTTCCCTTGAGAGCCGATCAACCTCAATGCCCGTCATTCCGGCCTTTATTCCGTTTAAGGCTTTTTGTTGGGCTTCCAGGACTATTTCGTAAATCTCCTTCAGTTCATTCTCAATCTTTCCTATGCCAATAGTTCTGGTCATATCGGAACAGTAGCCGTTGTAGACACATCCGAAATCCATTACTACCAGATCCCCTGCTTCCAAGGGCTTGTCAGTCGGATAAGCATGGGGCAATGCACCGTTGGCTCCCGATCCGATAATCGTGCTGAAGGACAAGGCTTCACATCCCAGCCTTCTCATGTAAAATTCCAGTTCCAGGGCGACTTCCTTTTCCGTCATCCCCGGTTTTATGTACTCAAGCATATGGGAAAAAGCAGCATCCGCTATGGCGGCGGCTTGACGGATCGATTCGATTTCCTCTTGAGTCTTCACCATTCTGTTTTTAGAGGCTATTCCTTTAGCCGGGACCAACTCAACATCACAGGTATTTTCCTTGATTTTTTGGTAGTTTTCATAGGTCACATACTCTTCTTCAAACCACAGGGTATGGATCCCCAGTTCCTTACATACTCTTTGGATAAATTCCAGGGCTTTTTGCCCCGATGCGTTTACTATTTTGTAATCCGGGCACTGCCGTTTGCACTGCTCAACATAACGAAAATCGGTAATCATATACTGGACCAATGGGTGAATCAGGAGCATTCCGCTGGAGCCGGTGAATCCGGAATAATACCGTCGATTTTCAGGCTTAGAAATGATGATAGCGTCTACCTCTGCTCCTTCCATCTGTGTTATTAGTTTTGCTACAGTTGACCTCATCATACATCATCCTTACTTTCATCTTAATTTTATCTGTTAGTGTGAAGAAAATAGTCCAGGGCTAAACGATAGCCTACAATACCCAGGCCGCAAATCTGTCCTACGCATACGGGCGCAAGTACAGACCTGTGACGAAACTCTTCCCTCTTATAGATATTCGATATATGTACTTCGACAACGGGAAGTTTGGTGGCAGATATGGCATCCCGAAGAGCATAGCTGTAATGGGTATAAGCCCCTGCATTGAGAATCACACCGTCGACCTCTCCCACAGCGCCGTGGAGGCGATCGATCAAATCCCCCTCGCTGTTCGATTGATAATGCAGGATCTCTACACCCTTTTGCTCTCCATATGCTTTTAAATCCTCCACCAATTCCTGCAAGCCGGTTGTGCCATAGATATCCGGTTCACGTTTTCCCAAGAGATTCAGATTCGGCCCATTTAGTACAAGAATTTTCATTCCTTCAGCACCCTTTAATCAAATTTCTAGTTTATCTTACCATAAAATGAAAGGATTGAACAGAGCAATTTTAACAAACGGCGGTTTGAAGCCGCTGCTTTGCTTTTATCAATCCTGATCCTCTTCCTGAATCCTTGAAAGAATCTCCGAAACAATTTCTTCGGGAGATTTATGATCCACAAATATCCTGAAATGGGCCTGATGATACAGACTTTTTCGGCTAAGGTAAAGCTCCTCCATTTTTTTCCTTGGATTTTCGCCAAAAAGAAGGGGTCGGCTCTTATCCTTAGACAGCCGTTTCCACAATTCCTCCAAGGATGCTTCCAATGCGATGACAAGCCCTTTTTCTAGGATCAAAGCCCTATTCTCCGGATTTAAAACGATTCCTCCGCCGGTTGATATCACCTGACGATTGTTTTCCATGACAGCGGTCAAAATGGACTTCTCCAGCCTTCTAAAATATTCTTCTCCATGCAATGCAAAAATATCCGGTATGCTCATCTTTAGCTTATCTACGATCAAGCCATCCGTATCGACAAAATTGTAGCCCAGCCGATTTGCCAGAAGAATTCCGATAGTCGTCTTACCGGTTCCCATAAACCCGATGAGTACGATATTTTTGTCCATATTCCTCTCCTGATTTCTATTCTGTTATTTTTCATGCCTGCAATATGTTCCGTCAAGATATCAAGTGAATTTTTCTGCCAATCGCATTTTTGCATCATTCGATCCTCACTCTACCCGTTACTGCAGCAACATGAACGGTTGAAGACTTTCCGCTTTTCAAAAAAAGCTGGATGTTTCCGGTCCTGCCCCCCGGAGTCCCGGTTGAGGTAAAGGTCAGTATTTTTAAATTTGCGTCTCCTCCGCTGTAGCCGGGGAAATTGGAGGTGATTTTATGTATCCGGGAATTGATTTCTTCCTTTATTACAGTGCCTTCGAAATTCCGGATTCGATAAAACTTCTCACTGGTGTGAATCTCAAAAAAATGATATTCACCGCTCAATTTTGCCAGCTGCTGGGTTTGTTGAATGACCAGGGCTATTTTCTGAGCTTCCGTCTTAAGTACAATGCCGTCAAGAAAAGGATATAGGTTCGGGATAAGGACCGCCAGCAAAATTCCTAATAAAGCCATGACCAGGATCAATTCAATAAGGGTAAAGCCATGACTCTTCCTCATTTCCAACCCCCGCATCAGAACCAAAATGTACTTACGTACCATTCAATAATTCGTGAGCCAAAGAGAGTAGCTATCAATGTACCTATAGCGATGAAGGGCCCATAGGGAATGGAATCCCCTGCTTTTTTCCGTTTGCTCAGAAGGAGAATAAGGCTTATCAATCCGGCTATATATATCGAGAGCAGCAAGGAAAGCAAGGTCAGCTTCAGCCCTAAAAACAAACCGATCATGCCCATGAGCTTGATATCCCCGCCGCCCATTCCCTCTTTCTTTAGAACAAGTAAAGAGAAAAGGGCAACCAGCAAGAGGGAACCTCCGCCTACCAGGAGGCCAAGAAGGCCGTCCACAATCGGTATTCCCCATCCCAGCAGATCAAAGGAAAGTGCAACAACCGATCCGAACAATATGATGGAATTGGGTATGATTCGATGCCTTAAGTCAATAAAAGCGACAACAACCAGAATTGACACGAAAATGAGATAGAAAAAAAGCTCTACGGTCAATGAGTACCTGTAATAGGTAAGCAAAAACAATATCCCGGTGAGCAGTTCAACGATAGCGTACTGGACGGAAATCGGCGACTTGCAATACCGGCACCTTCCGCCAAGGAAAAGGTAGCTGACAACGGGAATAAGGTCCCAGACCTTAAGCGGGGTCTTGCAGCTCATACAGTGGGAAGGGGGAAAAACGATAGACTCCTTCCTTGGAATCCGAAATATACAGACATTGAGAAAGCTCCCAACGATCAAGCCAATCACAAAAATGAATATATCTATCAGAAAGTACCACTCCTATATATACAATTTGCCCGAGAAAGCATCCCGGGCAGACAAAACCAAACTGATTCGACAGAATTATATCATCATTCAATAATCCATGCAATTCCTTTCTACATGAGGACACAATCCATGTTCATTCTTTTTCATTCATGCTCTTTTTGTCTTTACAATTCTCCATCTCTATTGTTTCTTTATATAAAAAACTGTATAATTAAAACGAATTATGCCAGATTATTGAAGTCCTTTTAATGCTATCAGACCACTGGAAAAAGGCTAAACAAAAATGAGTGAACTTCTGTTTATCGACAAAAGATTCGGTTATTATTAACACATGCAAAATTTGCTAAGGAGGAAGAAATGCGTATGTGGAAGGAAAGATACAAAATAGGCGTTCCATTAATTGACGCGCAGCATGAGGAACTATTCAATCGCGTTTCAGACTTTGTCAAATCTCTGCGAGCAGAAGGCAATTGGGAAGATAAGCTTCCCATGATTCGAAATACAATGGAATTTATGCAAGAGTATGTTATTGTCCATTTTGAAGAGGAAGAAGCATATCAACGAAAAATTCATTACCCCTATTATGAGGATCATCGCCGCATTCATAATGATTTTAGAGAAGAAGTCTATTCTTTTGTTCAGGAGTT
>Ga0134092_1000971_pt1 | contig 26713 bp, 23 predicted proteins | sample 3_6taG_FD_94454 | JGI IMG/M metagenome (GOLD analysis project Ga0134092, IMG submission 94454) | Switchgrass degrading microbial communities from high solid loading bioreactors in New Hampshire, USA - 3_6_20_6_A3 metaG | ecosystem: Engineered > Bioreactor > Semi-continuous > Anaerobic >... | reverse complement strand
AGAAAACATGATTGTTCTTTATGTTGGAGAAAATTCAGAAATTGTTAATGTACTTGAAAAACTGGTAGGGCCACAATTTGCAGGCAAAATGGAATAGAAAGTAAGACATATGATAAGATCCTACAGATGTATATCTGTAGGATTATTTTATAATTTGTTTAGCATAATTTTCACAATGTAACAAATGTTACCGTAAGAATATGGATAATATGATATTATCCTCTTAGAAAGTTTGATGAACAGGGGTGAAAATATGAAACTAGACAACTTGAAAAGACAACATGAAGAAATTCGAACTTCCATGGAATATATATTAAATACTATAAATCAAAATAACGTAATCGATAGTGCTTCAGATATAGCTAAAGAACTAAATAAACTTGCAGGTAAATTAAAAATACATCTCATATCAGAAAATGATTTTTTATATCCGGATCTTCTCAAAAGCTCTGATGATAAATTAAGAAGGTTAGGAGAAGCTTATATTGATGAAATGAAGCAGATAGGTGATAGATTTATGAGATATAAGGATGATTACAATACAAAATCAAAGATTACATCCCATGTTGATGAGTTTATCAGGGAAACGAAAGAAACATTGCATTTGCTTAAAATGCGATTGGACAAGGAAGATAATGAGCTGTATCCAAATTTAGAATAAATAAATCTCCCACCTTATAGCTTTGATTTAGGTGGGAGATAGGAAGATTATTCACTTCTCAATGCTACCACAGGATCCTTTTTAGCAGCCATCTTTGCTGGTATTGCACCTCCAATTAGTGTTAAAATAACACTTACAGCAATCAGTATTATTGCGTGGATTGGATTAAGCTGAGCTACATTTTCAAGCTCAGTCATTTTTTCAATCATATTGTTAACAGGGAAGGTTAGTGTGTAAGCAATTCCAATTCCCAAAAGTCCAGAGAAGGTACCTATTATAAAAGTCTCAGCATTAAATACCCGTGTAATGTCTTTTTTCCTTGCACCAAGGGCCCTTAATACTCCAATCTCCTTTGTCCTTTCTAGTACTGAAATGTAGGTGATTATTCCTATCATTATTAAGGATACTACTAGAGAAATGGATGAAAATGCAATTAAAACTAGTGTAATTGCATTCATAATGCTGCCAGTCATTTCGGTAATGGTACTTGCCAGGTCTGTATATACTATCATGTCCTCTTGTGCCTTACCATTGTTATACTCATCAAGATATTCCTTTACCTGCTCCTTTGATTCAAAATTACTAGGATAAAGGAAAACCATGTAAGGCATGGTGTCTGCCCCTAAGTAAGTAAGGAGATTTTTCTTTTCTTCCTCATCTAGTTCTTCCATGGTCAATACATTATAGTCGGATTCCTTCTGAGCCTTTACTATTTCTGAATCCTTTTCCATATTTATAATTCTCTGGAGTAGCTTATCGCTATAGACAATACCATTTCCTAAAAGGTCAATTTCCACATCTTCCTTAAGTCTTACTATTCCTGAAATTCTAAGGGTTATGGCGTTTTTTGAGTTATACATGGTATCATAATCATTTCTTGGAAGGAAGTTGCCTAAATTAGTCTTAGTATAATACTCATCATTAGGTATTAGTTTAAATTCAGTTCCTATTATTTCATCAAAGTCTATGGATTTTACATTATCAGTTTCAAATCCCAATGATTTTAGAGCGCTTATGTCAACTCTGTTTTTTCTATCCACTACTAAAACCAAATCAGTTTCGTCTAAAGGATATACTCCAGCCAACAGGTCATAGTTTTCTTCTAGATAGCTTTTTCCCGAATCATCAATGTTTTCAGGATAAGTAGTCATTCCCAACCCACTGGTGCTAGTTATATTATGTGGTTGAGATTGAGAGTTTCCCCTAAAACCTGTTGCAATATTTACTGGAAAAGTTCCTTCATCTGTTTGCCTAAGGAGATTCATGCCGACCATTCTCAAGTAGCCAATCCTACTGCAGATTTCAGGACTTATATTGTTCACATATTCTATATACTCATCAGTAAAGTTGTTAGTATGGACTACTGAAAAGTCCTCTGGGTTGTATAGATATACTTTTTGAACATCGGGATAGTTACCTTCGCTCTTATGAGCTTTTCTCATTTCTCCCCTCATCTTTTCAATGGTCTCTCTATCCATTTGGGCTGCAGTTTGGGATATTATTATAGGAAATTCTGAAAGTGCATCTCTTTGGAATTCATCTATTTTTGTTTGAAAGCCTGAAGAAAGGCTGAGTATTAGAGCTATACCTATAATTCCAATGGAAGAAGCAAAGGCCGTCAGTGTTGTTCTGAATTTCTTAGTTAATATGTTTTTCCCTGATAGTTTTAAAGCAGTAAAAAAGCTCATGCTTGTTCTCTTAAGTTCATAATCATTTTCTACATCAATTTCCTCATAGGGATTGCTATCGTCAACTACCTTTCCATCTTCAATTTTTATTATCCTATCTGCATATTTTTCTGCCAAGTAGGGATTGTGAGTTACCATTATAACTAGTTTATTGCTGGATATTTCCTTTATAATATTCATGATCTGTATGCTCGTTGTGGTATCCAATGCGCCTGTAGGCTCATCTGCCAGAATTATATCTGGATCATTTGCTAAAGCTCTTGCAATAGCTACTCTCTGCATCTGACCTCCAGAAAGCTGGTTGGGTTTTTTGTGAAGGTGCTCTTTAAGGCCTACCTTATCTAATACTTCCAAAGCTTTTTCATGTCTTGATGATGGACTAACTCCACTTAAAGTCATACCCATTTCCACATTATCCAATATATTTAAATGGGGTATTAGATTATAGCTCTGAAATACAAAGCCTATGCTGTTATTGCGATAAGCGTCCCACTCTGAATCCTTAAAGTTTTTAGTGGATTTGCCGTTAACTATTAAATCGCCACTATCGTAGCGATCAAGACCTCCGATAATATTTAAAAGAGTTGTTTTTCCAGAACCGCTAGGCCCTAAAATGGCTACAAATTCACTTTTTCTGAAATTGATGCTTACCTTATTGAGAGCCATCTGCTTGAATTCACCAGTAGTGTAAACTTTAGTTATATCTTTTAGTTGAAGCATTTAATCATCTCCTGTGTATTTTGATTTGATTCTTCTAGATATTATGTTAGTTTTCCATAGCAACAAAGTTTAGTGTATCAAAAAAGCTGATAAGATTCCACATTTTTCAGAGATAGTATTCCCTCAATCTCCCTTTTAATCACAGGGAAAGCTTAATATTTTGGTACATATTGTGGTGAAACTGCGAATATCTATACAGTACAAAAAATGTAATACTTATGATATAATGCTTTTAAAGATAATGATTTTGAAAATTATTATCATTTATTATAATGAAGGGGTGTTTAAATGAGCTGTTGCGGAGGAAATGATAAGAAAAGGCGTATAAGAGAAATCGGCGATCCAGATTCCAGTGAAAACATGAGACAAAGTGGGAAGATGAGGATAATCCCTGCTGCTTTGATAATTGGATTAGCCTTAATCCTATACTACTTTATAAGATAAACCAGCCTCCTTTGTAGGGGGCTGGTGTTTATTTGATTTTCCAATATTACTCATTATTAACAAGAGATTTATTTCTCCATTTACCTCTTTTATAGGAAATTGCTGTAATAATTGCTCCTATTGTCCAAGCTGTTAATAGGGATATAAATACGGATTCAGGCCTTCCAGTAGGATATGCTTCACTTCTTGTAAGATAAGCAATACCATAGGCTATTGGTATTCTAATAGCTACAGTGGTAATAAGAGAAATCCACATGGGAGTCATGGTGTCCCCTGCACCACGCATAACTCCAGATAGACACTGGGTTACTGCCATTGCAATATAACCTACTGCAAGGATTTTCATCATATGCATGCTTAAATCAACTAATTCCTTTGTATCTGTAAATATGCTCATTAGATATCTGCCGAAGACCAATATGATAATAGTTATAACAGTTGAGACACCAACAGCAATCATTGTACCTTGTTTACTCCCTTGTTCTACTCTGTCCATCTTTTTGGCTCCAATATTTTGACCAGCATAGGTGGTCATTGCATTTCCAAAGGAGAAATTTGGCATCATGGCAAAACCATCTACACGCATGACTATAACATTACATGCTATTACCATTTCTCCAAAGGTATTGGTTAGAGATTGTACAGCAATCATTGCTAATGAAAAGATTCCTTGTGTTAAACCTGAGGGGAGCCCTAGTTTTATTAATCTAAAGACGTAATCTTTATTCAACTTTAACATTTTCCAGTTCATATCAAAGGTATCTTTCATCTTCATAAGCTTGAGAATACATAGTACAGCTGATATTCCCTGTGCAATGATGGTTGCTAAAGCAACACCAGGGACTGCCATATTAAATTTAGTAACAAAGATTATATCAAGTACCACGTTTAAAGCAGTTGAAATAAGCAAAAATACAAGGGCTGATAGTGAATCTCCTAGTCCTCTTAATATACCCGATAGAATGTTATAATAAGCAAAACCTGCGATGCCCAGAAAAAATATAATTAAATATTCTGCACTCCAGTCCATAATACTATCTGGTGTATTAAGAAGTTCTAGCATTGGACGAGTAACTATTGGCCCGATAATCATAATTATTATGGAAGTAATAGCTGTAAGGGACATACATACGCCGATAGTATGGGAAAGTTTATCACGATCTTTAGCACCAAAATATTGAGATACCATTATACTAGCTCCAACAGATATCCCAACAAATAGAACCAGTAAAAGATTCAATATTGGAAACGCACTACCAACAGCAGCAAGAGCGTTATCTCCTACATATCTACCTACGATTATTGAGTCAGCAGTATTATAAAATTGTTGTGCAATGTTACCAATTAACATTGGTATAGAAAATTCAACAATCCGTTTCCAAGGGGGACCTATTGTTAAATCTTTTGGAGCAAACATTTCTTTAAGATTTGCCATTGGCATAACCTCCGACTACAGTTATTTATTAAAATATTTGGGCTCAGATAGAAAATAGTTTATATTAAATACAGTCTTTTGTCAATTCGATAAAGGGATTTATCTTTAGAATTTAGAGGATTTTTAAAACAAATTGGTTATTTATACAAAGAATTTAATGATATAATATATTATGCTCAACTAAAGAAGACTCATGGAGGGAAGAAATGAAAGATACAGTATACATTTTAGGACATAAAAATCCTGATTCGGATTCAATATGTGCAGCTCTAGCTTATGCTGATTATAAAAATGCCAGTGGGAATGTGAATGCAGTTCCAGTACGACTAGGAGAATTAAATAGGGAAACAAAATTCATACTGGACTACTTTGGAGTAGAACCTCCAAAGCTATTGGAAACGGTTAGGTTAAGTGTAAGCGATTTAAATTTTGATAGAATAGCTCCTGTTAGTCCTGATATTTCTTTGGGGATGGCTCTAGAGATAATGAAAAAAAACAACTTAAACAGCCTTCCAGTGGTAAATGATAAGGAGCAGCTGATAGGCATTGTGTCCATTTCAGATATAATCAGTTCCTACATTGATGTGTGGGATAGCAATATTTTAGGGAAATCAGGCACATCTTTAGAGAACATAATTGATACATTATCAGCCGATGTAATAGTAATGCCGAACAATCCAAAACCCTTTACTGGAAAGATTTTAGTACTGGCTATGGAACCAAAAACAGCTCAAAAATATATAGAGGAAAATGATATAGCAATCTGTGGGGATAGAAAGGACGTTCAGGATATTGCTTTAAACAGCAACATCTCTTTGATGATAGTAACTGGAGATACAGAAGTAGACGAAGAGATAATAAAGAAAGCCAATGAAAAAAATGTTATTGTTATTTCCACTCCCCATGACACATTTACAGCATCAAGATTAATTACCCAATCCATGCCTATAAGAAATGTGATGACCAGTGAAAATATCATAAAGTTCTGTTTAGATGATTTAGTGGACAATATAAAGGAGCATATGTCTCAAACCAGATATAGATGCTATCCCGTAGTGGACAATTACAGCAGCAATAGAGTTGTAGGACTAATATCCAGATATCATCTCATTTCCAGCCTGAAGAAGAAAGTGATATTGGTTGATCACAATGAGAGAAGCCAGTCAGTAGATGGAATAGAAGAGTGTGAAATTCTTGAAATAATAGATCATCACAGAATTGCCGATGTATTTACTGGAAATCCTATATACTTTAGAAATGAGCCAGTGGGAAGTACATCCACTATAGTTGCTTCCATTATGTTTGAAAATGGAAGAAGACCTTCAAAGAAGATAGCTGGAATACTATCAGCGGCTATAATTTCTGATACTCTATTGCTTAGATCTCCCACTTCAACTATTACTGACAAGATAATGTTGGAGAGATTAGCTAAGATTGCAAATTTGGACGTTGAAGAATTTGCTAACCAGATGTTTAAAGCAGGGACTTCACTTAAGGGAAGGACTCCAAAGGAATTGTTAGAACAGGACTTTAAGGTTTTCAATATAAATGATGAGAAGATGGGAATAGCTCAAGTATTCACTACAGACCCTGAGAGCATTAAGGATATGAAAGAAGATTTAATATCTTTAATGGAAGTAAGGGCTGAACAATCTGGCTATTCAATACTTATGTTGATGTTAACGGACATAATAAAAGAAGCTTCAGAAATAGTGGTAGTGGGAACTCATAAGGAATTAGTAGCCCAAGCCTTTGGTCAAAAGCTTGTTAACAATTCCTTCTATGCTCCAGGTGTACTTTCAAGAAAGAAACAAGTGGTTCCACCAATTATGGACTTTTTAACTGATATTAAGTAATTTAGAGTAAAAGAAGTAGCATCCAACTGATTGGAGGCTATTTCTTTTTTTAATTAATTGCGGGGTAGTACTGACAACTTAAGGAAACAATAGTAGAATATTAATAAGATGTTCAATGGAGGTGTTATGGTGAAAAGCATAAAACCAGGACGAGGACCATCTATGATGAGAGTATTTGGCGGTATAATAGCTCTAATATTTGGTATATTTTGGACAGCAATGGCAGCTAATATGGGTGCTCCATCTTTTTTTCCTATGTTTGGAATAGTATTCATAGTTGCTGCTATAGTAGAAATAGTCTACAACTATAAAAATGCTACTGGCAAGAATAGAATGTCCCTATACGATATAACTGATGCAGATGAAGAACCAGATCCTTTTAATAAATATGCTAGGTATGATAGAGATGAAGCAGATTATACTAGAGAGTTAAGTGATGATAAGGATCATATTAGATATTGTCCTTATTGCGGTGAATCCTTACAAAAAGGCTATGTTTACTGTCCTAAATGTGGAAAACAGATAAGAGATTGATTTTTATATTTTGTTGGATAAAGTTAAATAGAAAGCAGGAGGAATTCCATGACTAAGCTTGGGGGATACATGGGAAAAGTTTTAGTGGTAGATGTAAGAAACAGAACTACTGACCTTTATCCCTGGTCGGATACAGAAAGGGAAAATTATCTAGGCGGCAAGATAATGGCAGCTAAAATAATCAGGGATAACGTAGGTCCTAATGTGGAGGCTTTTGATGAAGATAATATTATGGTAATAAGTACAGGGCCGTTAACTGGGACAAATGCTCCATGTTCTAGTAGATTCAACATATCCACTATTTCTCCTTTAACAGGATTCCTTACTTCCTCAAACTGCGGAGGCGATTTTGGATTACATTTAAAAAGGGCAGGATATGACGCTTTGATAATTAAGAATAAATCAGAATCACCTATATGGATAGAGATTGAGGAGGATAGAGTCTTATTTCATAATGCAGAAGATTTGTGGGGCAAAAGGGTAAGTGAAACTCAAAAATCATTGGATACTAAGGCTGGAAAAGTAGTCATTGGTCCTGCAGGGGAGAACTTGGTAAAATACGCAAGCGTATTCAGTGGAGAAAGGGCAGCTGGCAGAGGAGGCGTAGGAGCAGTTATGGGGGATAAGAATATTAAGGCCATAACTGCTAAGGGCAGTTTAAAGCCTAAGGTTAGTGATGCAGAAGGAACTAAAGAATTTTATAAGAAATGGATAAAAAGATTAAGAAACCATCCTCTAACAGGAAACCAATTGCCTGCCTTTGGTACTGCAGGATTAATCAGTTTAATGCAGCACAGGAATATACTTGCTACCAAGAACTTTAAATATGGAAACTACCATGACTTTGATAAGGTGTCAGGAGAAAGGCTAAGGAAAGACTTTCTAGTAAGGAACAAAGGCTGTATTACATGTCCTATACAATGTGGTCGTCAAGTAGAAGTTGATGGTAGAGTGGTTAAAGGACCTGAGTTGGAAACTTTAGGCCTTTTAGGACCTAACATACTAAATAGCGATTTGGAACTTATAATGAGGTGGAATTTAGAACTAGACGAACTTGGAATGGATACCATAAGCACAGGTGGAACTATTGCTTTTGCCATGGAATTGAATGAAAAGGGATTATGGAAAAATGGATTAGAGTTTGGTAAGACTGATAACCTATTAAGTATATTTAGAGATACAGCCTACAGCAGGGGCATAGGAGATGAGCTAGCAGAAGGGACCAGATATCTTTCCAATAAATACGGCGGAGCTGAATTTGCCATGCATTCTAAGGGAATGGAGCTTTCAGCCTATGAGCCCAGATCTGCAGTAGGTCAAGGACTAGGATATGCTGTATCTAATAGAGGAGGCTGCCACTTAAATGGTGGATATTTAGTGCTTTTTGAAGGTCTAGGTCTTGCCATTGACCCCTATACCACTAAATCAAAAGCTGAACTCACAATTTTGACTCAAAATATAATGGAAGCTGTTTCTGCAGCGGGAAATTGTCTATTTACTCTTTATGCAATGCTGCCAGAGTATTTAATCTATAATCCCAATAGCAGGATCACTAGGTTTGTCAATAAATTTTTGACTACAAGCTTAGCGGGAAATATCATAAAGTTTATAGATAAAACTGATGAAAGGCTATTGCCTATTAAATTTTCTTTAATACCTCAAATAAAAGCTATTGAGTTGGTAACAGGTATGAAGATGAGCATTGGAAAACTATTGGAGATTGGAGATAGGGGATATAATTTGGAACGGATGTATAATGTAGAAAGAGGGGTAAGGGCTATAGATGATTCCTTGCCTGATAGGCTTACAAGAGTCAAGCAAAAAGAAGATGAACCAAACAGTTATGTGCCATTGGATGAACTAAAAGAGAGATATTATGAAGTAAGAGGATGGGATAAAGAAGGAATTCCTAAAGAGGAAAAACTAAGAAGATTAAAATTGATAGAATAGAGGATGAGGTCAATGGCTAAGGTTAAGTTGTTTGGTATCTATAGTATTAAAGCAGCGAAGGATGAATATGTAATAGAAGCTGATAATGTTGAAGAACTATTACTAAAACTATCTGTAATGGAACCCAATTTAACCATGAGGATGCTAAGAAGAAGTCTAGTATTTGTAAACGGTAAAAATATCACAGATCTCAATATGTTTAAAACAAAAGTAGGACCTGATGACAGCATTAGCATATTGTCACCCATTGCAGGAGGATAGTTAAAGTTAATACATTACATTAGCTTTTATATATCTGTATTTATCAAGGTTTTGTACTTAAAGTTCAACTTTAACTTTAATCTTCTTCCACTCCATATTTCATCTTGTAATAATATATGGCAAGCTGAGTCCTATCCCTAAGGGATAGCTTTTCCAACATATTTGATATATAGTTTCTTACGGTGCCTTCGCTTAAATAGAGCTTTTCTGCAATCTCCTTGTTGTTTAGTCCTTCTGCTACGAGAAGCAGTATGTCGTATTCCCTATCAGATAAATTTAATTGCACATCCTTTTTAGCATATTTCTTTATTCCTGATACGATTTTGGAATCGAATACCATGTTTCCTGCATACACAGCATTGATGGCAGGTATAATTCCCTTTATATTGTATTTAAGTATGTATCCCTTACATCCTAGGGAAAGGGCTTGGGCTATATATTCTTGGTCGTTGAAGGTGGTTATTAGAAGTATTTTTGCTTCAGGGTCTTTTTTTAGTATTATTTTTGCAGCGTCTATTCCATTTAGGTCTTTCATTCTAATGTCCATGAGTATCAAATCAGGATTATACTTTTCATATAGTTTTACGGCATCATTACCGTCATATCCTACTGCCTCTATATTAATTCCATTTGCACTTATGATGGTTTTAAGAGATTCAACTACTAGAGGATCATCGTCTATGATTATTACATTCACATTAATCATCCTTTCATCAGGGTAACATGAATTTTAAAGCCTTCATCGTAACTATAGTTGAAGAACCCATTGTATTTTTGAGCAATTTCTTTTATGGATAGAAGACCTATGCCTTTAGGGTTCTTAATGGACTCTTCATCAAATTCACTTCCATTGTCTTTTATTATTAAGGAATAGAACTTAGGCTGTTCTAACAATGTTATTTTAAGCTTGTCAGCATTAGAATGTTTTGCGCAGTTTGTAATGCCTTCTTTTACTACTGCCAGGATATCATATTTCATATCATAGCTCAAATCATCATCAATCTTATATACTAGCTCTATGTCTATGCTTGGCACACTGGTACAAAGCCTTTCAATCTGTTCTTTCAAGTCCAAGGATTCATTGTATAGATTGTGGATGCTCTTTCTTATATCATCCATTCCCTTAGTTAAAGTTTCCTGAAGGACATTTAGCTTTTCTATAACTTTTTCTTCTTTAGATATGATCTTTAGAGATTCTACTTGTAATATGCTGCTAGATAGAGCATGACCTATGGCATCGTGAAGTTCCTTGGCAATTCTGTTTCTTTCAGTAAGTATGGCTATGTGTATATTCTTTTCCCTATCCTTTTTAAGCTGTTCATTGTACTTCTCCAAAAGGAGGCTGTCTTCTTTTATTTTATCCCTTGCTCTTATGTTTTCTTCCAATATTTCATTTTGTTTACGAGTGACCATTGAAATATATACTGAAAAAATTGAGAGCAATATATTTGCTGGATGAAAAGCAGAAAAAAGGAGAGGTATAGCAAGCAGTACAAACAGATTAAAATCTCCATATAAGTCATATAGAATAATTGGAATATACAATATGAAGATCTCATAGAGCAAGGATGATGCAATAAAAATAGCATATAGAATGGCTTTTATCCTCTTATCATTCACCAACTCCAATGCAGAAGAGATAATAAGAACTATTAGAAAATACAAAGCCAGATTCTCTTCTGGATATGACCTATAGGTGTTGTATAGACAAAATACTATTATAAGCAGCTTTTCTAATAATCTTCTCCAATAATTCATGTTTTAAAATCACCCTTTGGATTGGCAGTGGAATCCAATTTCTATTAATATAATTATACTTTCAACCATTACTAAAAACAATCTGGATTATGACAAATGTCATACTACATTGTAACTATATACACTACAAGGTAAAGATGAAAAACCATACAATAATAGTAAATAAGTTAAAGGGGTGATATAGATGATTGTGAAGGCAAAAAATGTGGTTAAAAGATATGGAGAAAAAATAGCCCTTGACCATTTTAATATGGAAGTAGAAGAAGGAGAAATATTAGGTCTACTAGGGCCTAATGGATGTGGAAAGACTACAGCTATAAACTGTATTCTATCTCTACTAAATTTCGATAAGGGAGAAATAGAGGTATTTGGAAGAAAAATGACTTCTAATTCCTATGATATAAAGAGGCAGATTGGCCTTGTTCCACAAGAAGTTTCAGTATTTGAAAACTTAACTGTAAGGGAAAATATAGATTATTTTTGTGGACTATATATAGATGACAAAAATACTAGAAAAAAATATGTAGATGAAGCAATAGAGTTCGTGGATCTTAAAGACTATGTGAAATTTTATCCTAAAAAGCTTAGCGGAGGACTAAAGAGGAGGTTAAATATTGCCTGTGGTATAGCTCACAAGCCAAAGCTCATATTTCTTGATGAACCAACAGTTGCAGTAGATGTTCAAAGCAGAAACTTCATACTAGAAGGAATAAAGAAGCTAAATAAGGAAGGCAGCACTATTATATATACTACCCACTATTTAGAGGAAGCGGAGATGCTTTGCAGTAGGGTTATAATAATGGACAATGGAAAAGACATAGCATCAGGAACAACGGAGGAGTTAAAATCTATGATTACCACATCGGAGAAAATAGTAGTAAGCTTTATAAACACAGGCGATGAGATAATAAGGGAACTGAAAAAAATACCTCATGTAATCGATATAGACAGAAATAATGATGATTTCATAATTAAATTTGAAAATGGTGCAAACAACCTTACAAATCTTTTGAATTTCATATCTGAAAACAATCTAACCTATACAAAGCTATACAGCCAGCAGCCATCCTTAAATGATGTATTCCTGGAGTTAACAGGAAAGGAGCTGAGAGATTGATATGAATAGCTTAATTAGAAATTGTATATATCTGGGGAAAAACGCATTTAGAGACCGTGATTTTGTATTTTGGACTTTAGCATATCCAATTATTATGGCAATATTCTTCAATGCAGCCTTTAGTGGGATGATGAATCTAAACATGGATAATATCCAGATAGGCATGACTAGCCACAACCAAATACGATATATATTCGAAGAAATGGATTTTTTTGATATTCATCTAATAGATAATGGAAATTATGTGGATAGGCTTCATAATGATGAGATCCATGGTTATATTGATGATGACTTTAATTTGATAGTTTCAAAATCTGGCGTAAGACAGACAATAATTAAAGAAGTATTGGAGCAGATAAAACAGACTATTAAATTGAATAGACCAATTAGTGGCAATGAGTTTTCGGTAAATTATATATCTAACAGGAATCAAAAAGCTAATTCTTTGTTTATCATATTCTATTCTTTAATTGCAATGGTTTCCACTTACGGAATTTTTGCAGGTATTGAAACGGTAAGTATAATACAAGCAAATCTGTCCTATGTGGGAATTAGAATGAATGTAGCCCCTTTAAAGAAGATAAATTTTCTAATGGCGGGAACTATTGTGGCTTTCCTATTAAATATATTGTCAAATGGAATGCTCCTTTTATTTATAAATTTTATATTAAAAATTGAGTTGTTCGAGGAATATGTTTATACCTTAATTTTAATAGCATTAGGCAATTTGTTTGGAATAGCTTTAGGAGTATTTATAGGCTCTTCTAACAAGAAAAGTTTCAACGTAAAAACTGTTATGGGCATTGCTATTACTTTATTTTTGTCCTTCCTATCGGGATTGATGGGACCTTGGATTAAGGCTATTATAGACAAAAACGCACCTATTATAGGGAGAATCAACCCCATTTCCATAATAACCAATAATCTATATAGGATAAATATTTTAGGAAACAAAAGCAGTGCAATAGAAGGGATTTTAATCTTACTGCTTTACAGCATATTGTTGCTATTCATGTCCTATGTATTCTTAAGGAGGAAAAGCTATGACAGTTTATAGATATTTTAATAAAATAGCTTGGAACTATAAGTGGGCAATCCTCATGTATATTATCATTTTTTTTATCATTGCTGTTATAAACAGTACTGATTCTGATGAAAGAGAAGTGAGCTTTACAGAAACAAAGTTAAATGTAGGAATAGTTGATAAAGAAAACAGCCAATTGTCAAAGGGGCTAAGGAAGTATATTGAAAGCAAAAACAATGTTGTGGATACTAGAGAAGATGAATCCTTTATAAGAGAACAGATATTTTTGGAGATAGCTGATGCGGTAATAATCATTCCTGAAGGATTTGATGATAAGGTGATAAACAAGGAAGAATCAGTTATCATATATACAGATGAAAGAAAACCTCAATCAATACAAATTCACAACCAAGTAAACAAATATCTTTCCTTTGCTAATATTACCTATGGAGATGGTGTTTTTGACTTGGAAGATGTGGATTCTGCACTTAAGGAAACTGTGGAAGTGGATGTTATAGATAAAGTGGGGAAATCAAACAATAATAAAGCTGTTGATTGGTTTAGGAACTATTTTAACTATACAGGCTATATAATTTTAGCTGTGTATATTTCAGCCATAGGTTTAGTGATGTCGGATTTTACAGATAGCAATATTGAAATGAGAAGAAAAATATCTTCCAAGAGATTCTTGCATTATAATATGGAAATATATCTAGGACAGCTGACAATAGCCAGCATTACTACACTCATATTTATATTGGGAAGTATTATATTAATGGGAAAATACTTGGGTGAAGTACAATTTGCAAAATATGTTGTAAACTTGATTGTATTCTCAGTTGCTGCTTTGTGTCTAACTTTTCTAGTAAACAATATTACCAGAAATAAGTATGCAATAAACGCCATATCTGCAGTATTATCCTTAGGTACTTCCTTCATATCTGGTATAATTGTGCCTCAGGAGGTATTGGGAGAAAAGGTATTGATGGTGGCTAAATTTTTCCCTTCCTATTATTTTGTCAGAGTCAATGACAGGACTATTAGTTCACTCTTGGATATAAGGAATGAACTATTCATGCAGTTGTTGTTTGCAGCAGCCTTTTTGCTTATTGGACTTATATTTTCTAAAAAGGCAAGAAGAGCATAAATTAAGCTCCGGACTAGTTCGGAGCTATTTTTGATAAACTAATTAAAATCATCTAAGATTTTTTGTGCAGAATAAATTGACTTATTTCCATTAAAAACATAGGCGATTGCTGAAACTATAAAGAAATATGGTAGATAATCATATCCAAACACCTCTCCACCAATAAAAATAGGTGCGAGAATTGTGTTCGTGGCACTTCCAAATACTGCAGTATAACCAAGAGCTGATACGAAATCTATAGGCAGTCCCAGAATTGGTGAGATAACAGCTCCTAGACTTGCACCTATAGAAAAGAGAGGCACTACTTCACCACCTTGAAAACCAGCACTCATAGTTAAAATTGTAAGTAAAAATTTAAATAACCAGTCATATCTATATATCTTCTCATTGAAAAAAGCTGCTTCTATTAAATTTGAACCTGAACCAGCATATCTACCTTTATGTAAAAACAGTAGTAAGACACTTAATATACAGCCTATAATAAAAATTCTTAACATGGGATTGCTAATATTTTTACTAAGGAACTTTTTTGACAGATTCGAAGTGTATGCAAATAGACCTCCAACAATACCGAAAAGAATACCCAGTAAAACCATTTTTAAAATTAAATGCACATTAAGTTCCAACGAGCAATTAAAATTTATACCAAATTCTTCAAGACCTAAAGCTTTTGATGTATAGCTTGCTACAAAAGAGGATATTATACAGGGAAGCAAAGCACCATATTCAACTGAACCAGCAGTAAAAACTTCCATAGCGAAGAAAGTAGCAGCTATAGGTGTTTGAAATAGTCCTGCAAATCCTGCAGCCATACCAGCTATAAGTAGAATTTTAGAACTATTATTAATGCTAAGCTGTTTCCCTATAGAATGGGCAACAGTTCCACCTATTTGAACAGCTACACCTTCACGTCCGGCACTGCCTCCAAATAGATGTGTTAACCATGTGCTGACCATAGCCAGCGGAATTAAACGCTTTGGTATAGTATCTCCTTCAAATCTTGCTGAAAAAATAAGTGACATTCCTTTTATGCTATTCTTACCTATTTTGGAATAAGCAAATATTATGAGTATACCAGCCAAAGGAAGGAACGGAATTAATTGAAAAGCATGATTATTTCTTATATTAGTTATTTCCAATAGTACCTTACCAAAGAGAGTATCAATTGTACCAATTATAATTCCTATAACGATGGAAATAAATCCCAATAAAAATATATCCTTATAGTTGTTTAATGTTTTTTTAGTAGTTAGCACTTTATCACTTCTTTCTATTACATAATAAAAAAAGCTAATAATCCTGTAATTAAACATAAGTCATTAGCTGTAAAGCGGTTTAGTCTTAAGTAAAGGGAAAAATCAGTTCCTTTCATAATATTACCAAATAATAAAATAAGAATCAATAATTAATGATAGCTAATATCTCGATATATTTTAAAGTTATGAACTGTATTATTATGCAATATATCACCTAGCATTACTTTGAGACAAGTTTTCCTATTAGGCAAGATAACATTGCTACTAACCATAATTTATGACTTATAATTTGATTTTTTATGAAGTCCATATATGATATAATGAAATAAACGTTGGATAATAGGTAACTGTCTATCGTATACTGAAAGGCGGGGGTGTGTTATATGGCTAATATGGAAAGATTGAAACTTGCCAATTTACCTACTAAGATTGAGAGGTTAAATAGGTTAAGCGATCAGTTGGGAAAGAATATATACATAAAAAGGGACGACCAAACGGGCATGGAGGTTTCAGGCAATAAGATAAGAAAATTAGAATACTGTGTGGCAGACGCCCTATCTAAAAACTGCGATTATCTTATTACCTGTGGTGGTATTCAATCAAATCACTGCAGAGCCACTGCTGCAGTTGCTGCAAAGTTGGGTTTAGGCGCATACTTGGTTTTAAGAGGAGATGAGGATACACCTGTTGAGGGGAATCTTTTCTTTGACATGATGCTAGGAGCAGATATTAAATTCATAACTGGCGAAGAATACAAAAACAATAGAGCTGAGATTATGGAAGGCATAAAGGAAGAACTGGAGAAGAAGGGGCATAAAGGTTACATAATTCCAGAAGGAGCTTCCAATGGAATAGGCTCTTTAGGCTATATAAACGCCATGGAAGAGATACTTAAACAGGAAGGAGAGATGGGAGTAAAATTTGATGCTATAGCAGTAACCGTAGGCTCTGGTGGTACCTATTCAGGCCTTTATTATGGAAATAGAATCAACAACAATTCAGCAACAGTTTATGGATTCAATATAACTGAAACAAAAGAGCACTTTCAGGAGGTTGTAGTTAAACTATTAAAGGAAATCTCACAATATACAGGAAAGGAAATCAATGTTACAATAGATGAAATAGACATCATAGATGGGTATGTTGGTAGAGGTTATGCTTTAAGCCGTCCAGAGGAAATTGAATTTTTAAGCTATCTAGCAAAACTTGAAGGATTGATATTGGATCCAGTCTATACAGGAAAGGCCATGTATGGGCTAGTTGAAGAGATTAAGAAGGGAAAATTTGACAAACATGAAAATATCCTGTTTATACATACAGGAGGAATATTTGGATGGAATGTTGATCAGAGAAGTTTATTAAAATAGTCTAATATAATTTTAGGGGGATAAGTATGAAAAAAATAATGTGGCTAATCTTATTACTTGTTTTAACATCAATATTAAATGGATGTGCCAAAGAAGAGACAAAAGAGGTTATAGGAATTAGAGGAGAAATAAAAGAGATATACTTATCAGAAGATGGCACTACCATTGCAGGGATTTTAGTAGAGGGAGAAATACAAGAGGATACCATGTATGATAGTGCAAGTGTTAGAATAGATGAAAACACTGTGGTATATAAGGGAGAAGAAGAGGGTACTATTGAAGATTTAGAAGAAGGATTGATAGTTGAAATAATATTTGATGGGCCTGTAGCGGAATCCTATCCAGTTCAAGGACTAGCTAAAGAAATAAAAATATTAGAAGATTAGAGGTGGTAAGATGTTCAAATTAGATCCTATCAAACAGATGAATGAAGAGGAAAGATTAAAGTATATGAATATGCTTTTAAAAGGACAGGTTAGTTCAGAAAAGGATCCTCTAGCAAACCTATCCAATGCATCAGCAATCATAATGGCATGTATTGAAAGGCTTAATTGGGCAGGATTCTACATATTAAGGGGAGAACAATTGGTTTTAGGACCTTTTCAGGGGCTGCCCGCTTGCAATAGGATAGAAGTGGGAAAGGGAGTATGTGGTACGGCTGTTGCTAAAAGAGAAGTTCAATTAGTGCCAGATGTACATCAGTTTCCTGGGCATATTGCCTGTGATTCCGCTTCCAATTCAGAGCTAGTTGTACCGATTATAAAGGATGATAAAGTATACGGCGTATTGGATTTGGATAGCCCTGAAAAAGGAAGATTTACTGAAAAGGAAAAGGAATACTTTATTAAATTTGTAGATATTCTAAATGAATATATAGATTGGGAAAGGGTTTAGGATAAAATGAAATATCACGGCTTGTAAAACCAATTTGCAGTATTTCCTGTAGAATCCCAAATCTATTGGTTTTACTCAGCCGTATATTTCAAAGTAAATTACATTTACTATATTTCTTTCACTTCAATGATCTCCTGTATTACTTCATATTCATGGGAGTAGATTGGTCTATCAATATATTCTGCTTCTCCTATTTGATTGTCGTAAGGATCACTTCTTAAGTATTTCTTTTCTGGATAAAGATCATAATGGAATTCTGAGTTAGCAGCCATCCTGAAGGGGTCTAAGTTGCCAAAGTAGAAATTCCATCTCTTCATGTTATTATTCCTATAGGCAGAACCACCAAAGGGTAAGTCAGCAAATAGCCATCCATATGGGTCTATATAGAATTGTGCCCAGTCATGGCAGCCTATGAACTTTGGATTTACCACTAGCCCTGATTGCCATCTTGCAGGAATTTTAGCAATTCTGCATAATGTTATGAACAATATGGCCTGTATACCACAATCGCCTTTTAAATTATAAGCAGCATATTCTGGAATGTTGGTTATGGAAGCATACTGTCGCACATAGGAGTATTGAACATTTTTTGTGATGTAGTCATAAATTTTCCTTGCTTTTAATAGGGGATTTGTTTCATTTCCCACTATCATTTGAGTTAATTCCACCAAAAAGGGAGTAAACCTAATTTGAGGCAGCCATTCTTCTGTATAAAAACTTGGCTGGTGCATACAAACTTTTTCTGGTGATAGTTGGTTATACTTAATGTGGTTTTCGAAGGAATACTCAACAGTAAACTCTTCTCCACCTTGTAGTACTTCTTCAAAATATATAGTTCTTTGAGGGTATTTGGGTGGAGAAATGAACTTTGGACTGTGGGAAGTGTTCAATATTTTTATGTTTTTAATCTGCTGAGCTTCTTGAGGAATTGGAATATGTATTCTGATAACTTGTCCAGGTCTTGCGTATTGATCTTTTATTCTCAGTCCAGTCTTTACATGGATTAAATATTTAATTTCCTTTTTCTCTATTATCTTGTCAATTGTTTCATCCAAAAGTGCTGAATGGTCTTGCTGGGCGCTTATGAGCCTATCCTTTATATTAGCATTTACTTTTATTATATTTTCCAAAAATCTTTTATGGAAGGTTACTTTACCATCTACATAAATCCAGTCTGCATATCTTTCATCCATTAGCTTTTCCAATTCTTCCTTTGTAAAATCTTTTATTTCCTTTTGAGCTAAACTTAGCGCTTCATCAAAGGTATAAGTATAATCCTCCCTTAGCCTTCTAATCCTGTCTTTTTCAAATATAAGCCTTTTCTTTAAAATAGTGGGAATATTTCTATTAAGGTAAAGGTCTATTAAATGTAAAGCTTTTTCATAATTTCCATAATAAACATATTTATTAATATCCTCAGGCAAACCCACTAAAAGATGCTCTAATCTATTCACTTTAACACCCCCTGTCAATTTATTTATATTGTGCAAAAATATATTTTAATATATTATATAGATATTGCTTTAAAAATGAAAGAAATAAAAGACAGCATAAAATATGAGACTTTTTTGCTACTTGATTATACATAAAACCTATGATAATGTAGTATATATAGTATATGAACACGTCATATACACAAGATATTGCGCAGGAGGGGTTTTGTGTTGAAAGTTGAAAAAAGAAATGGAATGATAGTAGATTTTGACGGAGACAAAATAGTTAAGGCTATAACTAAGGCCATGGCAGAGACAGACGAAGGTATAGATTTTGATTTGGCAATGGAAATTGCTGATAAGGTCTACAATGCCTTTAAAGATAGGGAAATAATACATATAGAAAATATTCAAGATTTTGTAGAAGTGGAATTGATGAGAGCAACACCTATCGTAGCTAAAAAGTATATTTTGTATAGGGAAGAAAGGGCAAGGCTTAGAAAACATGGCTGGGCCATGACTGATCTTCAAAGGGATATATATGAGAAAAAATACAGATATGACAATGAGAGCTTTGAGGATTTTCTAGCCAGAGTAAGTGGGAACAATAGCTTTATCATGAAAGCTATAAAGGATAAAAAGTTCATGCCAGCTGGAAGGATACTTGCTGGTAGGGGGCTAAATAAATTTGGAAGAAAGGTAACATTATCAAATTGCTATGTAATGCCCAAGGTAGAAGACAATATTGAGTCCATATTTGATACCGCAAAATATATGGCAAGGACCTATTCCTATGGAGGTGGTGTTGGAGTTTCCCTATCAAAATTAAGACCAAAGGGAGCAAAGGTTAACAATGCTGCAAGTACTACAACTGGTGCAGTTTCTTTTATGGATTTATTTTCAATGGTAACTGGCCTAATTGGAATGAAAGGCAGACGGGGAGCGTTGATGATAAATTTAGACTGCAATCATCCAGATATTGAGGATTTCATTGATGTTAAAAATGATTTGAAAAAGGTCAACTATGCAAACATATCTGTAAATGTAACGGATGAATTCATGAATGCTGTAGTAGAGGATAGAGATTTTGAACTATACTTTAAAGTGGAAGCCACTGGAGAAGAAATAAGAAAAAAAGTCAGAGCAAGGGAACTGTTCAAAAAGATTGCTAAAAACAACTGGAACATGGCAGAACCTGGATTGCTGTTCATAGATAAAATAAACAGTTGGCATTTGATGAGTGAGGATAAGGACTTTGAATTTGCAGGGGTAAATCCGTGTGCAGAAGAGACTTTGCCGGCTTGGGGTAGCTGTAATCTTTCTTCAATAAACTTGAGTGAGTTTGTAAGGGATCCATATAGTGAAAGGGCAAGATTTGAGTTCAATAACTTTGCTGAAATGGTTAGACAAGGAGTTATCTATCTAAATGAAATTTTAGATGAAAACATGGAACTACATCCAATAAGAGAACAGAGAGAAATGGCAAGAGAATTAAGGCAGATTGGATTAGGTATCATGGGTGTAGCAGATATGTTCATAAAGATGGGCATAAGATATGGAAGCAAGGAATCAATAGATTTAATACATGAAATTGGAAAGGTATTGATAAATGAGGCATTAAAACAATCTGCACTACTTGCTAAGGAATATGGTCCATTCCCAAGATATAAAAAGGAAGCTGTGCTAAAATCTCCATTCCTATTGTCCAATGCTACAGAGGAAGTATTGGATTTAATAGAGAAATATGGACTTAGAAATAGCCAGCTGCTTACAATACCACCTACGGGAAGCATATCAACCCTAATTGGATGTAGCAATGGATTAGAGCCTATATTCCAGATATCCTATACAAGAAAATCAGAGTCTTTACATCAGGAAGAGACTTATTATAAGGTATTTACACCAATTGTTAAAGAATATATGGATAGGCACAATGTTAGCAGAGAAGAGGATTTACCAGATTACTTTGTTACAGCCCACGATTTGAATTACAAAGAGAGAATAGAAGTACAGGCTGCTTGGCAGCAATATATAGATGCAAGCATATCTTCTACAGTAAATGTACCTAATGAATTTACTGTAGAGGAAGTGGAAGAGCTATATATCTATGCATGGAAAAAGGGATTGAAGGGAATTACCATCTACAGAGATGGTTGTGCTAGAGATGGAATACTCATTTCCAATAAAGCAAAGATGAGCAAATTGGATAGAATTCAAAAACTTCAGGAGGAATTAAATGAGCTTATAGTAGAACAGCTAAAAGAAGACCCTGACGTATGTCCAATGTGTGGAGGTACTATGATCCACAGCGGCGGCTGTTCAGAATGTCAGGACTGCGGATATAGTCCTTGTTCAGTATGATGAAATCTATAGACGTTATATGATTAGTAAGTATTTGGAGGCCTTTGGCCTCCTTACTATTTTTCTATGTGTTGAATACTAGTAAAGATAGGGTACAGCACAGATTTGCCCATATCTTAAAATTCTGATAATATTTATAGTGAAGGGGGATGGGATTAAGAATGGTAAAAATGAAAAATAAATATTTATTAATCTTAATCAGTTTATTAATTGTTTTAACAGGGTGTTCAAAGGGCAAAAGTGATATACCTAATGAGGATAAAGAGGTAATAGAGAACTTTTTAGATTCCTATTTTGAGCAATTTAACTATACAGAAGAGGAATGGGAAACTTTAATAAACCTTATAGAATCAAAGACTTTGAGTGAGGATCCATGGGTTGATCAGTGGAAAAAAACATTAACACAAAAGGAGATACTAAGATTAATAAGCAATAGATTGTTGCCAAATCTATATTTAAGGGAATATCCAGAAACAGAATACATAGTTGAAAAATTAATACATAAAGACAAAGGTTCATATTCAGTTAATATAACATTTAAAAACATAGGAGATGAAAAGAAAGAAGAGACAATAAACATTTCCATAGACTTAACCGATACTGAGGAAGGAAGACGAATAGACTATATAGACCTTGAAGAATTTAATTTATTGTTTAATAAAAAATAGGTTATTGAGAAAGATGTATATAACGACTAAAGGAGCATGAATATGACAGACCTAACAATAATTGAACAATTGCCTGAAATAATAAGAAATGGAGAAAAAACCTATAAGGATATATTAAAAAATCCCTATGTTGAAAGGTTTACATATGAGGAAATCATAATCCCAAATGGTGAAAAGCAGAGTCCTGCAAATGAATTTTATCAAGGGGACAATCTATTTGCAATGGAAAGGCTATTGAAGAATGGATATGGAGGCAAAATAGATTTAATATACATAGATCCTCCTTTTATGACTAAGTCCAATCAGGAAGGAAGAATAGTTATAAATGATGGAGAAAAGGAACATGTGATAGAACAAATTGCCTATGAGGACAATTGGGAAAAAGGAATTATATCCTATCTTAATATGTTGTGCCCTAGACTGTATCTGATGAGGGAGCTGTTAAGCCAAAAAGGAACTCTTTATGTTCATTTGGATTATAGAACCGTTCACTATGTAAAAATACTTTTAGACAGCATATTTGGTGCAGAAAACTTTCTAAATGAGATAATATGGGCTTACAAATCTGGTGGAGTCAGCAAGAGGTATTATTCCAGAAAGCATGATACTATACTGGTCTATACGAAGACAAAGGACTACATATTTAATCCACAGAAGGAGAAATCCTACAACAGAGGTTTTAAGCCTTATAGATTTAAGGGAGTAGAAGAGTACCAAGATGACTTAGGATGGTATACATTGGTGAACCTTAAAGATGTATGGCAGATAGATATGGTAGGAAGAACGTCAAAGGAAAGAGTTGGGTATGCTACTCAAAAGCCAGAAAAGCTATTGGAAAGGATTATACTAACCTCTTCTAATGAGGATTCCATAGTTGCTGATTTCTTTGCTGGAAGTGGAACTACAGGAATAGTTGCTGAAAAGTTAAATAGAAGATGGATAATGTCTGATAAAGGAGATTTATCATCTGTCACTATCCATAAGAGGATTATAGATAACCAGTTAAAACCCTATAGGAGTTTTAAAGAAGAAAGAGCAAGAAATGGTGGAAAATTATCGGTAAAAAGTGCCAAAATAGAGAATGATATATTGATTATGCAATTAAATAGGTATAAGATTAATATAGGCCATATTGGTGTTAAAGAAAAATATAAGATAAAGATAGAAGAACTAATACATAACAACTCATTGGCATTAGTTGAAATCATTGGCCTGGATTTAGACTATGATGGCCAAGTACCCTTGATAAGTAGGCAATTTACAAGGACTCCCAATGAAGTAATAGATTCAAACATAGCAATAAGGGGTATTTTTAGAGAAGGCCAGAAGATATTTGTAAAATACATGGATGTATTTGGGAAAGGGAACTTTGATATCTACCAAATCAACGACGGGAGGATGATTTTATGTCAAGAGTATTAGAAGGACTAGAGCCTGAAAGAGTGTTTTACTATTTTGAAGAAATATCTAAGATTCCACGTTGTTCCTATCATGAGGAAAAGATAAGCAACTATTTAGCTCAAGTTGGGAGAAATCTTGGTTTAGAAACTGTACAAGACGATTCCCTAAATGTTATAATTAAAAAGCCAGGAACTCCAGGCTATGAAAATAAGCCTACTGTTATATTACAGGGGCACATGGATATGGTTTGTGAAAAGGAAGAAACATCCGACCACGATTTTTCTAAGGATCCTATTAAGCTAAAGGTAGAAGGAGATTTTATTACAGCCGATGGTACAACTCTTGGAGCAGACGATGGTATAGCAGTGGCCATGTGTTTAGCGTTGCTGGAATCAAAGGATATACCTCATCCACCATTGGAAGTGCTCATAACCACCAATGAGGAATCTGGAATGGATGGAGCAAAAGGACTTGATCCAAATAACATTAATGGGAAAATACTCATTAACATAGATTCAGAAGAAGAAGGAATAGCACTTGTTAGCTGTGCTGGTGGAGAAAGAGATTTAGTTACAATTCCAGTAGAATGGGAGCCATCAGAGGGTTTAGAAGCTTATTATATAAAGACTGTAGGACTTCTAGGCGGCCATTCAGGAATGGAAATAAACAAGGGTAGAGGCAATGCTAACAGGATAATAGCAAGAGTTCTTTCTCATGTTAAAAGTCAATGCCATATGAAACTAGCTCGCATAGAGGGTGGCTCAAAGGCAAACGCTATACCAAGAAATGGACTAGCTTTAGTTGCAATCAGAAAAGAAGATGAACATATTTTCTTAAATGCAATAAAGAATATGGAACAGCTTATTCAAAATGAGTTAAAATCATCCGAGCCTGATTTTAGTATTGCAGTTGATAAAGCACAAGAAAAAGTGGAAAAAGTATTTACAGAAGATAGCTTTAACAGAGTAATTGCTGCTCTTATGTTAATACCTACTGGTGTACAGACCATGAGCATGGAAATAGAAGGATTAGTGGAAAGCTCAAACAATATGGCAATTGTTCAAACCGAGGATGACAGAGTAACCATAGAATCCGCTTTGAGAAGTTCAAAAGGGTCCCTAAAGAAATTTATATCTCAACAAATAGAAACAGTTGCTAAATTGGTAAAAGGCACTTGGGAAAGCGGCAGTTCTTATCCTGCTTGGGAGTATAAGGAAAATTCAAATATAAGAGAAGTATTCAAGAAAGTATATAGAGAACAGTTTGGAAAAGAATTGAAGATAGAAGCCATACATGCTGGATTGGAATGTGGATTGTTTGATGAAAAATTTGGCGGCACTCTTGATATGATCTCTTTTGGTCCTAATATGTATGGTGTTCATACTCCTCAAGAGAGATTGAGCATATCTTCTGTTCAAAGAACTTACCAATTTTTATTAAATGTGTTAAAAGAAATAGTTTAATTTCAAATATAAAATCTTAAATTAATAACGATAATAATAATATATATTATAAATATTATATTATTTAAATTTAAACAAAGAGAGGAGAATAATAATGCATAATGAACACCATAATCATCATGATCATGACCACGACCATGAGCATATTTATTTAACTTTAGATGACGATACAGAAATAGAATGTCACGTATTGGGGACCTTTGAAGTAGATGATGTTGAGTATATTGCTTTAACGCCAATAGATGGAGAAGAGGAAGTGTATTTATATAGATTTGAAGAGGATGAAAATGGAATAGACCTCATAAACATTGAAGATGATGAAGAATTTGAAACTGTATCTGAAGCTTTCTATGAGTTGTTTGGTGATGAACTATACGATGAAGACTACTATGAAGATTACGATGAATTTGAAGAGGATTATGAAGAATAATTTATAAAATTGGGTACTTCAGCTGTACTAACATAGTTGAAGTACCTTTATTATCATTTTTTAGAAAGGTGGATGTAAATGGATATACAAAAGGATTTTGCAAATAAATTGATAGAATTCATAGACAATAGCCCCAGCTGTTTTCATGCAGTAGAAGAAGCAAAGAAAATACTTTCTGAAAAAGGATTTAAAGAATTGATTCTTTCTGACAAATGGAATTTAGAGAAAGAGGGCAAATATTTTGTTACAAGAAATAGCTCTGCTCTAATAGCTTTTGTAGTGGGAAAAGGCAACTTAGAGGAATATGGTTTCAAGCTAATTGGAGCTCATACGGATTCTCCTACTTTTAGAATAAAGCCAAATCCAGAAATAATCGTTGAGAATAAGTATCTAAAGCTAAACACAGAAGTATATGGAGGACCAATACTAAGCACTTGGTTTGACAGACCATTATCCATAGCTGGAAGAGTAGCTGTAAGGACTGATAATCTTCTAAAGCCAAAGGAAATAATTGTGGATATGGAAGATCCAATAATGATCATTCCTAATTTAGCAATCCACATGAACAGAGAAGTTAATAAAGGGGTAAACATAAACCCTCAAGTTGATACCCTTCCATTGGTGTCCATGATAGAGGAAGGCTTTGAGAAGGATAACTACTTAGTTAAATTATTAGCAGAAAAAATAGGTGTAGATTTTAATGATATTGTGGATTTTGATCTATTCCTATATACTACTGAAAAGGGGTCTCTAATAGGTCCTAATGAAGAATTCATATCCATAGGCAAGTTGGATGATTTAGCAATGGTGCATGCTGGATTGAATGCGATTATAGACAGCCAAGT
>Ga0134092_1000969_pt1 | contig 26743 bp, 28 predicted proteins | sample 3_6taG_FD_94454 | JGI IMG/M metagenome (GOLD analysis project Ga0134092, IMG submission 94454) | Switchgrass degrading microbial communities from high solid loading bioreactors in New Hampshire, USA - 3_6_20_6_A3 metaG | ecosystem: Engineered > Bioreactor > Semi-continuous > Anaerobic >... | reverse complement strand
GTCTAAGGAAAGGTCAGTTGATGCTATAACAAACCATTCACTTTTCTTTTTACGATGGCGTACGAAAACTAGTTTTACCGGGATACCGCTTTTTGTTTTGCTTAACAATGAGCCGATGATATCTTTTTGTTACAGGAGTATCTTTCTAGTAAGTGAGAGCAATGAAGATAATTAAAAGTATCTTTTTTTTATTATTAATAATAGTCATGGTATTTTATATATACCCTGCCTATGCCGCTAACCCTTTATATCCGCAAACTAATGGCAAAGCAGTTATTTTGATGGATGCTACATCCGGCAGAGTATTATACGAGCGTAATAGCCATCAACAACTTCCACCAGCAAGCTTAACCAAAATAATGACAGCATTGCTGGTAGTGGAGAATGGGGACTTAAATCAAAATGTGGTAATAAGTGAATTTGCTGCCGCTACTCCTGAATCTACCGTTTATCTGGAACCAGGGGAAACATTAACCAGAATGGAACTATTGTATGCCGCTATGCTGCCTTCAGCTAATGATGCCTGTAACGCCCTGGCAGAAAGTATAGCTGGTAATGAAGCCAACTTTGTAAAATTAATGAATAAGCGCGTCCGTGAATTAGGTCTGAAAAATACTCAATTTAAAAATGCTCACGGACTACATGCCGAAGGTCATTATAGTTCAGCCTACGATCTGGCTCTTTTGAGTAAAAAAGGTCTATCCAATCCATTATTTGCTCAGGTGACGCAAACGCAAAGAAAAGTCATACCCTGGGAAGGGAAAGATGAAGATCGGCTACTCCTCAATCAAAATCGTCTGCTATATCGTTATGAAGGTGCTATAGGGGTAAAAACCGGGTACACCAGGCAAGCGGGGAACTGTGTAGTTGGTGCTGCCCGAAGGGGTGATATGGTTTTAATTGCTGTGTCAATGAATTCTCCCACAGTTTATGAAGACTTAGAAAACATGCTGAATTATGGTTTTAATAACTATAAAATGATTACTTTAGGTAAAGCAGGCGATATTTCAGGTGAGGTTAAAGTTCTTAAAGGAAATAGTGGCAAGGTAAGAGCAAAATTATCCAATGACCTTTCCATAGCTGCTACTGAAGATGAAATTCCTCATCTTGCCTATAGCTTTACTCTTAAGCCTTGTATAGAAGCACCGGTTAAAAAAGGAGAAGTACTGGGAAAATGTAGGTTATATCTGCAGGGTAAACAAATAGGAAATGTAGATATGATAGCCGCAGAGGAAATACCTTATAAGCCTTCTTTAGCTGAAATTTTAAACCCAATGCCTATATTATTTTCCCGATGGGGTATTCTTATTGCCATAATAGCTGCTTTCGGGGTATACAGGAATAGAAAAATTCTAAAAAAACTCTTAAAACGGATTATTTTATATTTGCTCCACAATAAAATACCCAACCAATACAAGAATCATCGTTACTAAGTTTAATAACTGCGCAAGATAATTATATAGAGCGAAAAATACTAGCAACCAATATTTCTCTTGAGATAAAGATGCTTAATACTTAATAATAATAGAGATAATTAGCTGTTATTAGTAAATAATATTTATTATAATAAACAACAAAAAAGGAGTGAATTATTTTGAAAAGTTTAAAAGGTACCCAAACTGCTGAAAATTTAATGAGAGCATTTGCTGGAGAATCTCAGGCAAGAAATCGCTATACATTTTATTCATCAATAGCCAAAAAAGAAGGATATGTCCAAATATCCAATTTATTTATGGAAACAGCTGAGAACGAACGAGAACATGCCAAAGTATTCTTCAAATTCTTAAAAGAGAGTTTAGATGGTGAACAAGTAGAAATAAATGGAGCTTATCCAGTGGCTTTAGGTGATACGAAAGCTAATTTATTTGCTGCTGCTGAAGGTGAAAAGGAAGAATGGTCTAATCTTTATCCTGAATTTGCAGATATTGCTGATAAAGAAGGATTTCCTGATATTGCTGAAGCCTTCCGCAGGATTGCAGAAATAGAAAAACACCATGAAGAAAGGTATCGCAAGCTGCTGTCAAATGTAGAAAATAACAATGTTTTTAAAAAGGACAAGGTTGTTGCTTGGAAATGTAATAACTGCGGATATATTCATACTGGCGAAGAAGCGCCTGAAGTATGTCCTGCCTGTAAACATCCCAGAGCTTATTTTGAAATGCTGGCTGAAAACTATTAATCTTTATCAAACTTAGATGCAGGCTAATACTGCGTAATTACTGCAGTATTAGCTTTTTTGCTTTCTTTTTCGGAGATGAAATCTTACCTTGACTGGTGTTATAATGTAAATAAAGATAAAGCTTAACTTTTCCTTTTACCCTTGTACACCAATATCTTTATCCAGGATTGATAAGCATAAATTCCATATCCATACCAGAAGTTAGTTGAATTGCTGCCGGTAAAAAAGCTTCATGCTGTTTGATTTATCCCTTAAGGGATGAAGGGGGTGGCATATATGACCTCTGCCAAAAGCATGTCAAGTTTCGAAAAGCAGCTGCTAATGGAAAAGAAAAAAAGGATTACTAGTGCACGTTGTAGAATTTGCCTCGAACCTATAGGAGAAAAGCCTTATCACACCTTTGAAGACAGGTATTTCCATAGTAATTGCCTAAAACTCAAAAGCTTATGTAACGATAATGAAAAAATTATTAACTAAGCAGTAAATAGTACTGTGCTTTTCGTTTTTCGGTAACCTGTGCCACAGTAGTTTAATACAAAGAAGGAATAGGAAAGATTAAGAAAAGGAACCAATACTGTTTTTAGTATTGGTTCCTTTTCAAATGGGATTAAACTAAAAATATAAAAATCACTTTAATAGGCACATTTAATAATAAGCACACAAACAAAGTATAGTATGGTACAATGTTGCAATACAGATACGTAATTGGCATATAATAATGTATTTTAAGCAACTATTCTATTGAATAGGATAAAAACATAAATACATATGGAATGGAGTGCTTGTTTTATGCCAGATATAGAGAATAGAGGGATAGATGAAGATTTCTTTATTTTTTTGTGTGAAACATGGAAATACGTACCAATTCATCAGGCGCTAGACATAAGTTTAATCTATCTGGGAAAGGGTATAGCGGGCTTAAAAATGAGTGTAAGGCCAGATCTTACAACCATTAAAGGAAGGTTGCACGGTGGAATCACAGCTACTTTAGTGGATACTGCTATGGGGTGGGCTGTTTTAAGCCTGGGTTATAACTGTGTAACTCTTAATATGAGTATAGACTATTTTATCCCCGCTTTTATTGATAATGAACTCATTGTTGAAGCTAATGTCGTGCATTCAGGTAAAAAAACGCTAGTTGCTGAAGCTACTGTGTTCAATGGTAAAGGAGAGAATGTTGCCAAAAGCAGGGGGATATTTTTTGTTAAAAAAGGTAGTATACAGGAATTAGAACAGGTGGTAGTATAGCAAAGAAAACAAAGCAAAAAAATTAAGTTAAAGCACCGGAAAGTAGGTGCTTTTTGTGCTTTATAGTTATTGCAATTAAAAGTTTCAGCATTAAGCTGTATAATGCTAATAGCAGCTGTCAACAAGTTTTATAGCGGCCCTTATTGGAAAGCAGGGGCAAGTAGATACGTTTAAGAGGAGGTAAATTATCGGGAAGGTGGAACAAACATTGGTAAAAACTAATGTAAAATTTAAAATTTCAATATATGTAGGTGTGCTATTATTAATTGTGGTTTTTGGAGTAGCATTTCTTCAAATTTCCGCTAGTCAAGCTTTTGTGCCAAGTACGGATAAAGAAGTTATTGGTGAAGGAATAGTAGTAATCAGAAGCCTGGATAATTCCCAAATTAAGCTTATAAATCAAGTCGACGGTTATTCAGTTATTCTACCAGCAGAACTGCAAGTGGTAGACACCAGTTCTACAGATATTAGGATTGTGCTTGAGGACAAGCATCGTGTGTTAGAGATATATAAACAACCAATATACTCTGGTATCTCAGCAAATGTATATATTTCCTATTCAAATAGATTCTTGCAAAATGCAGTTGATCATAAAATGGAATACTTCGCAAAAGTGGATATTAATGGCTATCCTGCCGTAATTCACCAATGGTCCCGGAAAAAATTATCTAAAGTCGAAAATGATAAAAATTATTATGCTTGTATTGATATTATAGAAAAAGATTACGTTTATACGTTTTTTATTAAGTCTGATGTACCCTTTTACATAACTGGCGGATATATGAATCTACTGGATAGCTTTTCTACTTTTGCACCTTCAGCTAATCCTACTTCATTAAAAATTAAGCAAACTGAGAACAGCTTATGGGATACAGAAACTAAGGCATTTTATGAAAAGTATTTTTCATCTGACAGCGATTTAACTTGGGGTATCTTTGAATATTCAGCACCCGAGACTTTCGGTATTCTTGATAGTTTAGAAAACAAGTTGGATTATAACTTTGAGTTTCTGTTGGTTTATAAAAGTATCCAGAAAACCTATCCCACTAACTATGTTAAAGATACTCTGGAGAGGGCTTATGATAGAGGAAGAACAGTCGAATTAACCCTACAAACTACCAGCCAGGATGCCGGAGAAGGGAATATGGTATATGACATACTTGATGGAAAATATGATTCATTTCTAAAATCATTTGCAGCAGAAACAGCAGAATTTGGTCACTCTGTTCTTTTTAGATTTTGCAACGAAATGAATGGGGATTGGTGTGAATATTCAGGCTATCATACCTCAAGAGATCCTCATCTCTTCAAAGAGCTATATAAATATGTTTATAGGATTTTCGAAGAAGCTAAAGCCGATAACGTAATTTGGGTGTGGAACCCCAATGAAAAATCCTTCCCCAATTTTAAGTGGAACAGTGAAATTATGTATTATCCCGGCGATGAATATGTAGATATAGTAGGTTTAACTGGCTACAATAATGGAACTTATTATCAGGGAGAAACTTGGAGAAGCTTTACTGAAATTTATGACCCATTATATCAAAGAATGGCAAGTATATCGGAAAAACCGCTAATGATTACTGAATTCTCATCAAGTAGTATTGGCGGTAATAAAGAAGAATGGGTAAAAAATATGTTTGCCAATATTTATAAATATCCCAAAATAAAAGTAGCTATCTGGTGGAATGGCTGTGATTGGGATACACAGGGCAATATTGCTAGACCATATTTTATTAACGAAACTGAGGGACTAGTAGATATTTTTAGACAAAATTTGCAACACTATAAAAAACCTGTTAAGTAACCTTGGTATTATACAGATAGATATGAAGAGAGAATTATTTTTCAAAATTTTCATTATGTAATAACATTTAAGGGAGGGATTAATATGGAATTTAGACTTGAAGACAAACCTGCGTTTAATTTAGTCGGTGTTAGTAAACGTGTTCCTATGCAATTTGAAGGTGTTAATAATGAGATTGTAAAACTTGCAGAAAGCATAACAAACAAAGAGAAGAAATGCATTCGCTTCAAAATATAGAGCCTTATGAAATTGTTAATGCATCTTATGATGCTGATGCCAACTTAAAAGAAGAAGGATAATTAACTCACATGATAGGTATATTAACGACTGAGAATCAAGTTAGTGATCGATTAGAAAAAGTGCCAGTGGAAGCTTGTACATGGGCGGTATTTCCCAATGAAGGACCATTTCCTTCTACGTTACAACAAACAATGGCCAAAACATATTCAGAATGGCTTCCTTTTTCCGATTACGAAGTAATTAATGCCCCTGTTTTTTCTTTTACTAAAATGAATGAACATAAAAATAATTATGCTTATAGTTAAATTTGGATTCCTGTTTGCAAGAAGAAATAAAAACTAAAAGCAGTACTACCTTAATATTCGTGGGATACGGTGCGTAAGAACTCCAACGTATTACATAGTTTTATGAAGTAGATATCAGCCTGAATGTTATTCATGAATAAAACCATTGTACTGGCTTACCTACTGAATCTTGACACGGACCATTTGGTATTTAATTTTGCTGTGTGTACTGTACCTATGGTATTGTTAAAAAGGGGGCTAAACCGATGGAAATAGCGAAAAAGGTTGAACTGAGGGACCTGATTGACATCGATTTTCTCCAAGACTTTCAGGACAATTTTGCCTACAGCACAGGCGTAGCCAGCGTGACTGAAGATGAATATGGTGAAGCCGTGACATGCCCCAGCTGTTTTTCTGAATTCTGCTTGAAATTCATCCGATCTTCGGAAATCGGGAGCAAGCGCTGCCGGGAATGCGATGTGCAGGGAATAAAAACGGCAGTCCAGACAGGGAAACCTGCAGTGTATGAATGTCATGCCGGTTTGATTGACTTTGTTGCGCCAATTATGTTGAAAGGCAGGAATTTAGGGGCGATCTTTGGCGGGCAAGTTTTGACCGAAACTCCCAATGAAGCTAAGTTTCGCCGAATTGCCAGTGAACTTGGAATCGATCCAGACGAATATTTAGCTGCAGTTAGAAATATACCGGTGATTTCTGAAGAAAAGGTTCGGTCCATTGCCAGAGTTCTTTTCTCTGTAGCCAACACTTTTTCTGAGATGGCATTCCGGGCATTGGAAATCAAAGAAAACAACCGAAAATTAGTCTTGACCAACAACCAATTGAATAATATCCTCCAATCTATGTCAGATGGGGTGATAATGGTCGATAATCAAGGCGTAATCACCCAAGTGAATCCCATTGCGGAAAAGATTATGGGCAAAACAGCCCAGGAAATGAAAGGCAACTCGATTAAGGATGCTATTGGAGGCCAGGCCTTTTGTATTGAAAAGATTTTAGGCCAGCAGCAACCCTATTTTGACGTTGAGATAATGTTGGATGGGGCAGGTGGACCCAGCCTTTGCGTGTCATCGGGTAAGCCCATCATGGATGACCAGGGTACTCTTAGCGGCGGAATCATCCTGCTTCGCCCTATGGAGAAGGTTCAGAGAATTGTTAACCGTTTCAGCGGTGCGCAGGCAAACTTCCATTTCAGAAATATTATAGGAAATAGTGCTGAGATTCGGGAGACCGTCCGGTTGGCATCACTTGCTGCACCCAGTATGTCCACCATACTGTTGCAGGGGGAAAGCGGTACTGGCAAGGAGATTTTCGCCCAGGCCATTCATAATCGCAGCTCCCGTCGTAAGGGACCATTCGTAGCCGTTAATTGTGGCGCTATACCGCGGGAATTGATCGCCAGTGAATTATTTGGGTATACAGAAGGTGCCTTTACCGGGGCTAAACGCGGGGGAAGACCAGGAAAGTTTGAGCTGGCTTCAGGAGGTACCCTTTTTCTGGACGAGATTGGCGATATGCCCCTGGAACAACAGGTAGCTCTCTTGCGGGTATTGCAGGACAAGAGAATCACCCGAGTCGGCGGTGATAAGATGATTCCGGTTGACATACGCATAATCTGTGCTACCAACCGTGATTTGAAACAAGAGGTAGAAAAAGGCAGGTTCCGAGAGGATCTTTACTATAGGCTAAATGTAATCACTATCGAATTGCCCCCGCTACGCAAGCGTCGCGAGGATATACCTCTGCTGGTGGACTATTTTCTCAAGAAGATTGGCCAGGACTGGGGGGCGCAAATTGACAGTGTAGAGCCAGAGGTTATGGAGTACCTGACTAGGTATGATTGGCCGGGAAATGTGCGCGAGCTGCAAAACGTAGTAGAAAGGATGATCAGCATGGCAAACGGACGCACCATAGATTTGAATCTATTGCCCCCCGAGATCTATAATACGACCGGCTCATCGGATAGTCAGGAGTTATCGCCTTCACGGATAGGGCGGCTTTCCAGGGAGAGGCAGAACAGAAAACAACTATTAGCCGAAAAGGAAAGTCAAGAGATAATGGAGCTGTTGACCAAACACGGTGGCAATGTTAGTCGGGTGGCGCGCGACATGGGAGTTTCCCGTAATACATTGTACCGTAAAATGAAACAGTATAATATAAGCAATTAGGAGCTAACAGCCTCTATTGGTTCGTAACCTATTAATGACACGGCTGTCAGTCTTTATAAGCGGTGCTCGGGGATGTAAGTTTCTCGAGCACTTTATTTATTGCAAATTTGGGAGCACCTGTTAAACAACTGTTAAACTATCGTGAATAGGTAGGACACCTGTAGGACAGTTGTAGGACAATAATTGACACCTTTTATCAGAGACAACTAGAGAAGCCCGCCGACCAGGAATAAGCCTGGTTCGGCGGGCTTCTCGCTGATTTGGGGTGAATTCTTGTTACCCGCTAGACCGTAAGATGACGTTGATTGCACAAAGCAAAAAGGGCATTTTGGGTTTTTGGCACGGAACTTGCTCTTTTACTATGTACAGTGGGAATAGCGGAGAAGACTCCCGCGAATACTAAGCAGATGCGCAGTGCGCCAATAACAATAAATCAGAATGACATAACAAGGTCCCACAATACCATTAAGATGTAAGTTCGAGATATCGCGCAAATTTAAGGGTTTTTGAAAATCTTTGTAGATCCGCTAAGTAGGCGCGGTATCTGCAATAAAACTAATTAGTACAACTCCCTAGGGCATTGCCAGGAGTACAAGACAGTGGCGAAAAGGGGGGAAGCAAGCGGTGCTAAAGCGCTACATTGTTGAAATCGGTACTGGAATAGACATGCATGGGGGAGACGTAACCAATGCAGCTCAGAAGGCGGTAAAAGATGCCGTATCCCACAGTTGTCTGTGTGGCTTGTTTGACATCATCGGTATCACCGACCCCAACCAGATGCATATTGAGGTTAAAGTCGCCTGTCCTCATCCGGAAAGACTCAACCATCAGGAAGTCCTGAAGGCTGTTCCTTTTGGATCCACTAAGTTGGAGGCGGTTGAAGGTGGTTTATCTGTCCGAGGCTTAGAGCTCCCTAAACTCGGTGAAGGTGACACTATCGTGGTGGCAGTAGCCGCGCTAACCGTCTACGTGGAAGTGAAGGATTGACCTATGGGACTGTGCTGGCCGGCGTAAGCTTAACTCTCGGGAGTCTCTTCACCTTCCGGCATTGCCAACCGTAGCTACTTCCTAGGAAGTTGATGGGGACATACTAACAGAAAGGAGGCGACCTATTACATAGGGAAAAAACACCATTACCAAAGATAAGAGATGGAGTATGACTATAGCTTGAAATTGGAAAGGAGTGTATCGGATGAAAGCTGCTGTATGGTATGGAAGAAACGACGTCAGGTTAGTTGACATTCCTGAACCACCTGCTCCTCCCAAAGGTTGGGTGAAGATTGAAGTTGAATGGTGTGGAATCTGTGGCTCAGACCTGCACGAATACGTGGCAGGGCCAATCTTTATACCGGTAGGAACACCTCACCCCCTTACCGGCGGAACAGCTCCTATAACCCTTGGTCACGAATTTTCCGGGACCATCGTTGAAGTTGGCGAAGGCGTTGAAGGCTGGAAGGTGGGCGACCGGGTTGCCCCTGACGCCTGCCAGGTTTGCTGGGAGTGTTACTCCTGCAAGAGATACGATTATCCTTGCTGTGAAAAACTGGCCTTCACCGGGCTACATACTGACGGAGCATTTGCTCGTTATGTAAACGTGCCGGCCTATACCCTCTACAAGATCCCGGATAGTCTACCCTTTGACCAGGCTGCCGTGGTTGAACCTCTTGCTGTTGCCATGCACGCTGTTCTTCGGGCACCGGTTACAGCTGGCGATAACGTAGTAGTTTTCGGAGCAGGTACCATCGGCTTGTCAGCTCTACAATGCGCCAAGGCTGCCGGTGCTGCTAAGGTTATTGTTGTTGAGATGGCTAAAGCTCGTAAAGACTACGCTAATAAACTTGGTGCTTATGCTGTTCTCGACCCCAACCAGTGCGATGTGGCTGCTGAAGTGAAAAGACTGACCGATGGCTTGGGTGCTGACGTTGCTATCGAATGCGTAGGTAGCAATAAAACTGTTCCGGTGGCTCTGCAAACCATTCGGCCTCGGGGCATCGTTGTTACCGCAGGTGTATTCGAGAGCGATACTCCGATACAGTTTAACAACGTAACCTTCCCAGAAAAAGAGATTAAGGGTTCCCTAGGATACAATGGTGATTTTAAACCCGTAATAGAAATGCTTAACGATGGTAGGCTGAATGCTGAGGTTATGATTACTGGCAGAATCAGTCTGGACGATATCATCGAAAAAGGATTCAAAGAGTTGATCAACAACAAGGATGAAAACATTAAGATTATCGTGTCTCCGAAATAAAAAGGAGGGAAATTGGCATGAAACTTACCAAAGATCAATTGCTTGGCTTTTACAAGACCATGACGACTATCAGGGCGTTCGAAATGAAAGCAGTAGATTTGTTTGCTGCTGGCCAACTCCCTGGCTTCGTGCACCTGTACGCCGGTGAAGAAGCTGTAGCGACCGGTGTATGTGCTAACCTGGAAAAGAAGGACTTTATCACCAGTACCCATCGGGGCCACGGCCATCTCATTGCCAAGGGCGGTAAAATAGATCTCATGATGGCTGAGCTGTTTGGCAGGACTACCGGATACTGCAAAGGTAAAGGCGGTTCCATGCATATCGCCGATGTGGACCTGGGGATACTCGGAGCCAATGGTATCGTTGGCGCCGGCCAACCTATCGCAACCGGGGCTGGATTAGCCTGCAAGTATAAGAAAAACGGTGCCGTGGTTGTGTGCTTCTTCGGCGATGGAGCTTCCAACCGGGGTACTTTCCACGAGTCGCTAAATATGGCATCCATTTGGAAACTGCCGGTGGTCTTTGTAGCTGAGAACAACATGTGGGGTATTTCCAATAACCAGAAGAACCACATGAACGTTGCGGATATCGCTGACCGTGCGGGTGCTTACGGGATCCCAGGAGTAGCCGTAGACGGCAATGACGTAATAGCTGTCTATGAGGCGGCTGCCGAGGCTATCAAGAGAGCCAGAAGTGGCGACGGCCCCAGCCTGATTGAATGCAAAACATGGAGGCATCGGGGACACTTTGAAGGTGACCCTGCCATTTACAAAGACCCCAAAGAACAAGAAGCATGGCTCAAGAAGGACCCGATCCCCAGGTTGGCAGCCAAAATCATTGAACTGAAATACGCCAGCCAGGCCGAACTGGACAAAATTGAAGCAGATGCTCAGGCGGAGATCGAAGCCGCAGTTAAGTTCGCCGAAGCAAGTCCAATACCATCCCCTGAGGATGTCTTTACCGACGTCTATGCAGAATAATACGGAAAGGGTGAGAAGAATGAAACAGATGACTTATGCCGAGGCTATCCGAGACGGCATGCGTGTGGAAATGAAAAGAGACCCCAACGTCTTGCTGTATGGGGAAGATGTGGGTTTATTCGGCGGGTGCTTTGGAGTAACCGCAGGCCTATTTGAAGAATTCGGCCCCGAGCGGGTTATCGACACCCCTATCAGTGAGACCGCTATCGTCGGTAGTGCGGTAGGGGCGGCAGCAGCCGGTCTCCGGCCAATTGCGGAGATAATGTTCATCGACTTCATGGGTGTGTGCATGGATGAAATCTTGAACCAAGCCGCCAAGATGAGATACATGTTTGGTGGTAAGGCCAAATTACCCATGGTTGTACGTACACCTTGTGGAGCTGGACAGTCTGCTGCGGCGCAGCACTCCCAGTCCCTGGAAGCCTGGTTTACCCATATACCAGGCCTGAAAGTGGTTATGCCGTCTACTCCGGCTGACGCTAAGGGATTGATGGAAGCAGCTATTCGGGATGACAACCCGGTAATATATATTGAGCACAAACAACTTCTGACCGTAACCGGCGACGTTCCGGAAGGTGAGTATATAGTTCCGATTGGCAAGGCAGACGTAAAACGTGAAGGTTCGGATGTTACTATCGTAGCTTGGTCTTGGATGGTACAAAAAGCGCTGGCGGCTGCCGAAGCCCTGGCTAAGGAAGGCATCAATGCCGAGGTCTTGGATCCGCGTACCTTGGTGCCCTTTGATAAGGAAGCTATTCTGAAGTCTGTAGGCAAGACCAACAAGCTCATAATAGTACACGAAGCAGTTAAAACCTGTGGATTTGGAGCAGAAATAGCAGCCTTGGTATGCGAAGAAGGCTTTGACCTTTTGGATGCACCTATTAAGCGGGTAACAGCTCCTGATACACCAATACCGTTTGCTCCAGTACTGGAGAATGCATACTTGCCGAGTGAAGACAAAATCATCAAGGCCGTACACGACCTGTTTTAACAAATAAGCAATTCAGGGAGCGGGTTTCGCTCCCTGAATTTAGGATACCCCAAGTATTTTAGCAAGGGGAGAACGAGGAATGAGCAAGGTAGGAATTATAGCCAACCCGGCATCTGGTAAGGATATTAGACGGCTCGTAGCCTATGGTACTGTTTTCGACAATCAGGAAAAGGTCAACATTGTACGAAGGGTTTTACTGGCTTTGACCGCTACAGGGGTTGAAGAGGTAATATATATGCCTGATTACTTTGGTATTGTTCCCAAGGCAGCCGAGGGCATTGGCAGTCGTCATCACCTATCTATGGATATAGTAAGTGCCGACATTGAACTAACCGGAACGCAGGAAGATTCTTATAAGGCGGCATTGGAAATGAAGCGGTCCGGGGTTGGCTGCATTATTACTTTGGGCGGTGACGGTACAAACCGAATGGTGGCCAAGGGATGCGGCGATATTCCTCTCCTTCCTATTTCCACCGGAACCAATAATGTTTTTCCAGAAATGATAGAAGGAACTACAGCCGGTTTGGCAGCCGGTATTGTGGCTCAGGGTGTGGTCTGTAAGCCACCGGCCATACACCCGACTAAAAAATTGGTCATATACAAGAACGGAAATCCAGTTGATATTGCGCTTATCGATGCGGTAATACTGCAAGACACCTTTATTGGTTCACGAGCAGTATGGGATGCTGAACGTATCCGGCAGGTTGTGGTAACCCGGGGCGAGGCGCATAATATAGGGATTTCATCTATTGCCGGCGTTTTGGAACCCGTGGGGATAATGGAGGAAAGAGGTTTGGTAATGGAAGCAGAGCAGGGTGAGGCCAACTTGCTGGCACCCATTGCTCCCGGGTTGGTGGAGCCGCTGAGTGTAAAAAACTACCGGCATATCGAATTGAACGAAGAGATTAAGGTGACCGACGTACCGTGTTTAATAGCTCTAGACGGTGAAAGAGAAGTAGAGGTAAGGGAAGGCGACGAGGCCAAAATAAAGCTTACCTTTGACGGGCCAAGGGTAATAGATATAAGAACGGCGCTGCGGGAAGCGGCGCTCCGGGGCTTTTTTCGCGGGGACGTCGTCGCCAAACACGTGTGGAGACTAAAGGAGGAAGTATAGATGGCGACAGCAATTAACATGCCTAAAATGGGACTGTCCATGAAGACGGGAACTGTAGGCAAGTGGCTGAAGAACGAAGGCGATGCCGTGAAAAAAGGGGAACCAATTGTCGAAGTGATGACTGAAAAGATCACCAATAAGGTTGAGGCCCCTGCTGATGGCATTCTGTTGAAAATAGTTGCCCCTAAGGGGACTAAACTGCCGGTGGGCGGGCTCATGGGAGTCATTGGTGAGGCTGGCGAGGATATTTCCGCTATCCTGGCTGCAGGACCGTCAGTAGTAGCTGAGGGGAGTGCTGCCCCGGCAAGCCAGCCAGCAGCTGGACAGAAAGTAAAGATCTCCCCGGCAGCCAAGAAACTAGCTGAGGAAAACGGCATTGATTACACACGTATTACAGGAACCGGCCCCGAAGGGCGCATTACCAAAGAAGATGTTGAAAAGGCCATAGCTGAGGGCGTTCCTGGCGCGGATGACCGCCCGACCCTGGAGGTCATTCCCTACGAAGGTATGAGAAAGGCCATTGGTGACAACATGGCCCATAGCTGGTCTATCGCTCCCAAAGTAACGCATCATGTAAGCGTGGATATTACAAATTTGTTGGCCCTGCGTAAAACACTGAACAACGGAGTCAAGGACAAAGACAAGGTATCGATTACCGACTTGCTGGTAAAAGCAGTTGCCAGGGCTTTAGAAATTAAACCCAACATCAATGTAACACTGGACGGCGACGAAATTAAGGTTCTGAAGGATATCAACATCGGAGTAGCCGTAGCCCTGGACGACGGCCTTATTGTGCCTGTGGTAAGAGACGCCAACAAGAAAAGCCTGGCCGAGGTTAGTAAAGAGGTAAAAGACCTGGCCAAACGGGCCCGCAAGAATAAATTGAACCCCGATGAGATGGGCGGGGGAACATTTACCATCACCAACGTAGGAGCTTGGGGCTCAGTGGACTGGTTTACCCCCATCATCAACCAGCCGGAATCCGCCATTCTGGGCGTAGGGCGCACGGTGGAAAGACCGGTGGTAGTAGACGGGCAGATCGTTGTCCGGCCTATGATGGGGTTATCCCTTTCGTTTGATCACCGGGTTATCGACGGGGCGCCGGCCGCAGAGTTTTTGGCCGTGCTGCTCGGGTTAATCGAACAGCCCTACAAGATATTCATATAAAACTGAAACTGGAGGGTAATATATTATGGCGAAAGATCCTAATGAAATGATGGCGGAACTGGTTGAAGGCATGACTCAGGTAGGGGAGGACTTACCTGAACTGAACGCGGCTTTTGTCCAGATGGACCAGGCTTGTTATGTTGATGGTGAACTGGAAAGGAAGTACAAGGAACTCATCGGACTGGCCGTTGCCCTGTATGCCAGGTGTGAATACTGCATGAACATTCATGTCAAGCAAGCCCTGAACGAAGGGGCCACTCGGGAAGAAATTCTGGAAGCGGCCGCGGTCGCTGTAGCTTTTGGTGGATCGCCATCCATGGCTTACTTGTCCACCACGATCTTGAAAGCGCTGGAAGCGTTTGAGTAATAGCAGCATGAGGCGAGGATGTTGGCATGAGCGGACAAGGATACTGTTTAGAACTGGGTACTGAAGAGTACAGCTCCTCATTTAGGCTGCAGGAAAGACTCAATGAGGCCCGGCGTATGGGGATTATTCCAGACACGGTAATTTTTCTCGAACACCAGCCCTGTTTTACCGTGGGCCGAAAAGGAGGTTTCGAGCATATCCTGGCTGGCGAGGATCTGCTAGAGCAGCAAGGCATAGCAGTGTATGAAACCGACCGAGGAGGGGACGTCACCTATCATGGGCCGGGCCAGCTAGTATGCTATCCGATTATCGACCTCAATGGCTACGGATGTGACGTTCATGCCTACGCCCGGAGACTGGAAAAAGTTATTATTATGACCCTGAAACATTTTGGTATAACGGCTGGGCGCAAGCCGGGCTATCCCGGCGTATGGGTGGGGTCGGCCAAGATTGCGGCAGAAGGAATAGGAGTGCGGCACTGGGTTACCATGCACGGAGTGGCGTTAAATGTCTGTCCCCAGATGCATCATTTTTCACTGATTATTCCCTGCGGGATAGCAAACTTCGGGGTGACCTCAATGGAACAGCTACTGAAGCACCCAGTTGACATGGGTGCTGTACGCCGGGAAATGCGCCGCCAGTTCAGTGAAGTCTTTGACCTTCTGCTGGAGGATATAAGCCTAGAAGAATTAAGGAGGATGGCAGATGAGGATGGATAGGCCTGATTGGCTGACCTTGCCAGTACCGGACGAAGAGGAACTAATGAGAATGAAACGGCTACTGGATGCGGGTCATCTCCACACAGTGTGCGAAAGCGCCGAATGCCCGAACATAGGGGAATGCTTTGGCAACAGAACCTGTACCTTCATGATCCTCGGTGATATATGTACCCGAAACTGCAGGTTTTGTGCCGTTTCCCACGGGCGCCCGGCAGCGGTTGACGCGAATGAACCGGATGAGGTGGCGCTAACTGCACGACAACTTGGGTTAAAGCATGTGGTGGTAACCTCGGTTACCCGGGATGACTTGCCCGACGGGGGTGCGGGGCATTTTGCGGCTACCATCCGGTCATTGCGACGGGAAGTTCCTGAAGCGACGGTGGAGGTGCTTATCCCGGATTTTCGGGGAGAAGCCGAGGCACTATACAAGGTCATAGAGGCCGAGCCAGATGTAATCAATCATAATGTAGAGACTGTCCCGCGGCTTTATCCTTCCGTGCGCCCGCAGGCCGTATACTTAAGGTCACTTGAACTCTTGCGCCGCGTGAGTGCGGCGAATGAAAGCATCCTTACCAAGTCGGGCTTAATGCTGGGACTCGGAGAAACTACCGAAGAAGTTGTCCAGGTTATGGCAGATCTTAGAGAAGTTGGCTGCCAGGTGGTAACCCTTGGGCAGTATCTTTCCCCTTCTCCACAGCATCTCCCGGTGGTGGAATATATCACCCCAGATACCTTTGCGAATCTGGAGAAAACTGGGTATGACATGGGGTTTGCCGCAGTTCACGCCGGACCGCTGGTAAGAAGCTCGTATCAAGCCAGTAAGACGATAGCCCGGTTACAAGACTTAAGCCAAGAGAAAAGGAGGTGAAGAGTTTGGCCAGGATTGACAATTATGAAATGCCTGAAGACTTGTATTATACCACCGATCACGCCTGGGTCAAAGTGGAGGGGTCAAAGATAAGAATCGGTATAACCGACTTCATGCAACAGTTAGCAGGTGAGATAACCTTTATCCGGGTACCCCGGGCGGATAAGAACATGGAGGCCGGGAAAACCCTGGCGAGCCTACAATCAGGCAAATGGGCGGGGAAAATTGCGGTGCCGTTGGCGGGCAAAGTCGTGGAAGCCAATAAGGCTCTGGCAGCCAACCCCAAACCATTGAACGAGGATCCCTATGGTGAAGGATGGATCGCGGTTATGGAACCGGCGGATCTCACCAATGGATTGAAAACGCTGCTTCACGGAGAACAAGCTGTGGAGTGGCTGAAAGAGGAGATTGCCAAGCATGCACAGTAAGGTCCGGTTAGGGAGGGTAAAAAATGAAAGCTGGAGTACTCGATGAAATAAAGGGCAAATACGGTGACCGGGCTACCGATGCCCCGTATGAATGTAGCCTGTATTCGCGGGACCTGGCGCCGGTGCCGGCTCTCCTGGTAGATCCTTTGTTTAATACCATGCCGGACCTGGTAGTGCGTCCCGCCAACATGGAAGAGGTTGCCGAAATATTGAGGACTGCCTGGACTGAAAACATTCCGGTAACCCCGCGGGCAGGTGCCTCCACCGTATATTTTGATACGGTTCCTGTTAAAGGTGGTGTGGTTATGGACCTGAACCTGCTCAGAGGCGTGGTGCGATTAGACGAGGAGCGGATGACAGTTACGGTGCAGGCTGGTACCACCTGGAGCGAACTCGATGACTACTTAAACCGCCGAGGCTTAACCGTCAAATCTTACCCCAGCAGCGCTCCGGGAGCCAGTATCGGCGGGTGGTTTTGCATGATGGGATATGGCATCGGCAGTCTGAAATACGGCAGCCTGCTGTCACAGGTAAGATCAGCCGAAGTTGTGCTGGCTACGGGCGAGGTGAAAGTACTCACCAAGGAAACGGATCCCCCTTTGAGCTGGTTTGCCGCTTCTGAGGGTACTCTCGGTATAGTTACCTCGCTAGAGCTGGAAGTTCGCAAACTTACCCCCATGAAACACTTCCTTATGCGGATTGCGAACATACCGGAAATGACCAGGGTGCTAAGCGAGTTAAAGGATGCTCCCGTCACTCCGTACAATCTGCATTTTGCCGATCCGGCATGCATGCGAGCTATGCATGACCTGGGCCTTATCCCGGATGATATACAGGATGGGTGTATTTTGGAGATCGATTATGAGGGATCCGACCGGGAGTTGGCGCAGGCCGAAGATGTTATTCGGGCTATGGCTGCGGATAATATAACAATCAATATGCTGCCCAGCGAAATTGCAGCCATGGAATGGGAAGAAAGATTCAAGGCACTACGGCTAAAACGTGGTGGACCAAGCGTGCTAGGCGGAGAGGTTTGGCTTCCCACAGATGAATTGGCCGATTATCTGGCTGACATCAACAAAATGTCTTTAAGCTACGGGATTAATCTAATATCCTACGGGCACGTGGTGACACCAAAGCACGCCACAGTTATGACCATGTTCTATGCCGACGAAACCAAGACAATTAAGTATATTTTTAACCTTAGCTTGGTCAAAAAAATACAGGATATCGGATACCGTCACCAGGGATATCCTTACGGAGTGGGACTGTGGAATACCCCCTATATTAACCGAATTTATTCGCGTAAACAGCTGAACGAACTGAGAGAACGCAAGAAAGCATTGGACCCTAAAAGCATATTGAACCCCGGCAAGGTTTATCGCTCCCCGCTGTTAATGAATCCCTTTACTTTTGGCATAGGAATGGATGTATTGGCTGGAATACTACGGGCAGCAGGAAGAGGTGGTCGATGATGAGCCAAGAACATAAAAGCTGGTTCACAACCCTAGAAAATGAAGCTTTGATATGCGGACGGTGTGGTTGCTGCCGGAGTAGCTGTCCGGTCTACCGGGTTATTGGATGGGAATCAGCTTCTCCCCGGGGGAAAATCAGTATGGCCAAGGATATTTATGCCAAAGGTAAAAATGTGGGCTTGAGCGATGAGTTTGTCCAACGGGTGTCCCAATGTACCCTTTGCGGGGCCTGTTCAAATATTTGTTCAACCGGTATCGATACGAGAGCGCTATGGCTGGAGCTGCGGCAGCGTATAGCTCAGAGTGGAAAAAGCCCCAAGGCCTATGAAGGTATTCGCAATAATCTTCTGACCAACAAAAATATATCGACCTTCAGTAATGAAGATCGTCTGGAGTGGGCTCAGGATTTAGATGAACCTGAAGTGGTGGAACCAAGAACCGGCGCCGAGGTGGGATATTTTGTCGGTTGTGTATCTTCGTTCTTTCCGCAGGCGGCACAGATTCCACTGGCAATTGTTGAAATATTTAACGAGGCCGGGGTTGATTTTACCACCTTGGGGGGAGAGGAATGGTGCTGTGGCTTTCCTTTGATTAGCAGTGGCTACCCTGATGATGCCAAGGAGTTCATCAAGCACAATGTGGATAGAATAAAGGAACTTGGTGTTTCTACTCTGGTAACAAGCTGTGCTTCCTGTTATCACGTTTGGAAGCACGAGAGCCAGGCGGAACTGGCTGGGTATAAGCTTGAGATATTGCATACCACGGAATACCTGGCACGACTTGTAGAAGAAAAACGTATCGATCTAGATGAACTGGACGAGGTAGTAACCTACCATGACCCGTGTGACCTGGGGCGTAACAGCGGGGTTTATGATGCCCCCCGTAAGATAATTACCAGCATTCCCGGAGTAAGATTTGTTGAACTGGCCCATAATCGCTCTGAGTCACTCTGCTGCGGCGGAGGCGGTAACCTGCAGAGCGTGGATCCGCAACTTGCAGCCTCCATTACGCAGCTCAGGGTGGAAGAAATCAAGGAAAGCGGAGCCACCATCGTGGTTTCCTCCTGCCAGCAATGCGAACAGATGCTTAGTACAGCACTCCGGTCGGCGGGTTTGCCGGTGCAGGTAATGGATATAAGCCAGTTGATTCTTGAAGCTATGGGATGAATCTAGTAGGGAATATAAGTTGTGAAGGAGTGCGTTGAAATGGGATTAAAGGCGGCGTTTATATTTGTGGCCCCAGAGGCAGATGCACAGCAACACCGGGCGATAGTGAAGACTCCGGTAGTCGAGCTGACTGTGGTAGGGGTGAAAGACTATCAGATGGCAGTAAAGACGGCGAAAGAACTGGTCAATGAAGGTGTAGGCGCAATTGAATTGTGTGGTGGGTTTGGCATCGAAGGCACAGCAGCGGTAAAGAAGGCAGTCGAAGGCAAAGCTGTAGTGGGGGTGGTCCGCTTCGACAACCACCCGGGACTAGAATTCAAGAGTGGCGACGAGCTGTTTTAGACACTCGCCACTGATGAACGCTTATGGGAGGTAAGAAATGGACCTCTACAACCTAGGAGCGGTTAGCTGGTGGGAGTCCCAGTGCTTCTACCATGCCTTGGCCATGCTGGGAAGAGAAGGTCTAATTATATGTTATCCTACCACCGCTTATGTCTGCCTGGGGATACATGATGACCTTAAACAGGAGATCGACCTAGACTACTGCCGGGAACGGGGTTTACCTGTCATTCGGCGGGAGACAGGTGGTGGTGTGGTGTACCTGGACTGCCACCAGTTATTCTTTCAACTGGTACTGCGTCGTGATAACCCTTTATTGCCCCTGCGTCGGGATCGATTTTACTCCAGGTTTTTGCAGCCGGCCATTCTTGTATACCGCTCCCTGGGATTGCCAGCCTGCCTCAGGCCCCCTGCCGACTTGATAGCTGACGGGCGCAAGTGTTCCGGCAATGCTGCGGGTGACATAGGCCTTGGAACGGCTTATGTCGGCAACCTCTTGTTGGATTTTGACTTTGATACCATGAGTCGAGTTCTACGTGTACCATCTCCGGGTTTTCGCCGGAGTCTGCACAAGGCCATGCGAGACAATATGACTACCCTGGCGGACTGGATACAGGCGGGTTCGGTAACGCAGGAAGAACTTGCAGAGGCGCTGATAGCCAGGTTTGCTGAGCTACTGGGCAGTCTTACTCCACATCGCCCGGACGATGAGTTGATGAGGAAGGCCGTCGAAGTTCGGGAGCACTTGACTTCCTCCAACTGGTTGAACATGCCGGGTAGAAAAACTCCGGAGCGGCGGATTAAGATCGCTGAAGGAGTTTATCTAGCGGAACGCAGGTTGGGAAGCCAGGAGAGCATGACGTTGCTGTTTAAGAATGGAAATGTGGAGGAAGCAACGTGGATAGGGTGGCACTCTTGACTGCTCCGACGTAGCGCGCAAGAGCGATTGCAGATCGCGAAATAAAAACAGGTGAGTCGGCATTTATTTCTTTTGAAGCGCCTTAGCCCAAGGGGGCAAAGAATACCTAATCGAGGAGGAAGAAAAATGCGAGCAGGGAAGTGGCAAATTCCAGAGACATTGTACTACAGCCCTGACAACTATTGGGTAAAGCTAGACGGTGAAGAGGCCTTACTTGGTTTGACTGAATATGGGCAGTACACTACCGGAGATATCATCTATTTGGAACTTGTTCCGGCAGGAGCAACCATCCGACAGGGAGAGAGTTTTGGATCCATAGAGTCGGGCAAATGGGTGGGCAACCTGGTAGCTCCAATCTCCGGGATAGTGATCGAGAACAATTGCGAGTTGGAACCCAACCCGCGCAAAATAAATAGCGACCCTTACGGTAAAGGGTGGATGCTTAGGGTAAAACTAAATGATCCGTGTGCCGCCGAGGGTTTGATGGATGCTGCGGCTTACCAGCAGTGGGTAGAGGAGCAAGTTCGTCGCGAACAGGAAGATGAGGTGTTAGCATGAGTGCCGTCTGGCGCCTGCTCGACACCGGTTCTCTGCCGGCTGCTGCCAATATGGCTTTGGACAAGGTGATACTAGCTGCCCGCAGCCAGGATATTGTTCCTAATACCGTTCGCTTTCTCCAGTTCTCACCCCACTGCGTGCTGGTAGGTTACCACCAGGCAGTAGAGTTGGAAGTGGAAGAGGAGTACTGTTTTCAACATGGAATTGAAATTAACCGGCGTATCACCGGAGGTGGGAATCTTTACTGGGATGAGGGGCAACTAGGCTGGGAGGTATTTGCCCGTAAAGATACACCGGGCATTCCAGTGCGGCTGAATGATATGTACCGCCTAATGTGTGAATGTGCGGTAGCTGGATTAGTCCGACTAGGGATCAGAGCTAGCTACCGTCCCGCCAACGACATAGAAGTAGGCGGACGGAAGATTTCAGGAACGGGTGGCACCGAGATCGGGGATGCTTTCATGTACCAGGGAAGTCTCCTCACTGACTTTGACGTAGATACCATGGTCAAGTGTTTAAAGCTTCCGGTACAGAAGCTGAAAGACAAGCAGGTGAAGTCATTCAAGGAAAGGGTAACCTGCTTGCGAGAGGTGCTGGGATACCTGCCGCCAATGGAAACTATCAAGCAAGCCATGGCAGAGGGGTTTGCCGAAGTGCTGGGAGTAAAACTGGAACCCGGGAAGCTGACCCGAGAGGAAGAGGAAATGCTGGCGCAAGAGTTGCCTTGGTTCCAATCTGAAAAGTGGATCCGTGGTACACGTACCCTATCCCAGGATAACCGTTTGAGCATTGCCGAATACAAGACCCCGGGAGGGCTGATAAGGGTCTCGCTGCGTCTCGACCGTACCCGCAGCCTCATCAAGAGCGCCTTCATTACAGGAGACTTTTTCGCTTATCCCGAACGGAGTATCCTGGACCTGGAAGCCGCGCTTAAGAATTCTTCCATCAGAGCCAGCGATGTTCAGAAGACGGTTCGGGAATTTTTTGCTAGCAATGAAGTCAGGATTCCGGGCGTGGAACCTGATGACTTCTGTCATGCACTGTATTTAGCCATAAACAGGACCGGTGATGAGAATGAGCAAGTGTTACTATGATGTAGTGGTTGTCGGGGCCGGCCCGGCAGGGGCAAAAGCGGCAGAAGCAGCCGCCAGGATGGGGGTCAAGGTTCTGCTGCTAGACATCAAGACCCGGCCCGGAACTCCGGTCCAGTGTGCGGAATATGTGCCTTTGGCAGTAAAGCGATACACCCGTCTCATGCCCGGTTGCATAGTGCAAAGAATCGAAAGCATGCTCACCTTTATTAACGATGAATTGGTTTCTTCCCTGGCTGCCCCGGGGTACATGCTGAACCGGGCTGTATTTGACAGCAGCCTGATACGACAAGCTCAGGAGGCAGGAGCTGAGTTATGGCTCGGGTCAAAGGCTGTCTCCAGGACCGCCGAGAAAGTAATCGTGCATAGAAATGGGCAGGGGAAAGTAGAAATAGCCTGCCAGGTCATCATCGGTGCGGACGGTCCGCGATCCACGGTGGGCAAATGGATGGGCAGCCAGAACCGGAGTTTTATGCTTGGTCTGCAGTACAGTATGCCCTTGTGTAAACCCCAGTTATCTACTGACGTGTATTTTTGCCCTCGGTATACGGGGGGCTATGCCTGGCTGTTCCCCAAAGGAGATACCGCCAACGTTGGAGTAGGCGTAAACATAAGCTTTCGTCACGAGATTCAGGCACTGCTGAGTGACTTTATCAAGGGTATGGTAGATAGCGGCAGATTGGCTGGTACCCCCCTGGGCAGCACTTCAGGGCTTATCCCTGTAGGTGGGCCTTTGTCGGTTATTCAGCGTGACAATATGTTGCTGGCGGGTGACGCAGCCGGTCACACTCATGCTGTAACCGGTGGAGGGATTATGAGTGCCATAGTCAGCGGGGAACTGGCGGGGCAAGCGGCGGCCGAGGCAATACTCCAAAAAGATATGAGCCGGTTAGCTGAATACCCTAATAAGTGGCGGGCACTTCTGGGACCTTACCTGGAGAAAGCGGCCCGGCAGCGGGAGGAATGCGACCGCAACTGGACCTGTGACCCTGAACGATTTGCTAACCTGATCAAGCGGACCTGGTTCAGCTTTTCCGGCAACCTTGAAGGGAGTGAATAATATGCAACCTATACAGGAAAGCCCCAAATTCGTGCAAACCAGTTTAGCCGGAGCCATTTGCTTGGGATTGGAGCCGGGCAGGTTTTTGAAGGGTGTTAAGTGTACCTGCCTCAACCTCTTGCTTACCTACTCCAGCGGCTGCGTCGCGGCCTGCAGCTACTGCGGATTATCTCGGAACCGCCAGGTGGACGCGGACTCCCAGACCTTTATCCGAGTAAAGTGGCCCACCTATTCTCTAGACGAAATTCTGCAACGAATCCGAACAAGGAGTCATCCTTTTGCCAGAGTCTGTGTATCCATGGTTACCCGTGCTCACGCCCTAGACGATGCCTGTACCATAATCCGCCGAGTGAGACATGACACTGACCTGCCAGTGAGCGGCTTGTTGGCACCCACCGTAATGAAGAGCAAGAGCGACCTGAAGGCGGTCAAGGAGGCGGGTGCTGACCGGGTCGGCATAGCAGTGGATGCAGCAACTCCGGAGTTGTTCGATAAGCACCGCGGTAAAGGCGTTGGCGGTCCTCACCGGTGGGAACATTTCTGGCACACAATGGCTGAAGCGGTGGAAGTGTTTGGACCCTATAAGGTAGGAGTTCATCTTATTGTCGGTTTGGGCGAAACCGAACAGGAAATGATCAATATTATCTCTCAAGCCCATAAAATGGGGGTTTTGACCCATCTGTTCTCGTTTTTCCCCGAGCCCGGCAGCCATATGGAAAAACACCCGCAACCTCCCCTGGGGCAGTACCGGAGAGTACAGCTGGCGCGGTACCTGATTAACGAGAATATAATTTCCGCCGAGGCGATACGGTTTTCTCCCTCTGGGCAGGTCGTGGATTTTGGGGTTGACATTGAACATTATATAGCCCAAGGGCTACCCTTCATGACCTCAGGTTGCCCGGGTCAAGACGGAACAGTAGCCTGCAACCGGCCTTTTGGCAACGAACGTGCCAGCGAACCGATACGTAACTATCCGTTTGTACCTGGTGCCCAGGATGTGGAGACGATTCGTACTCAGATATGGGACGGGGTTAGATAAGATGCAAGGAAGTGACGAACTGATACAGGAAGCTTGGGCAATTAGGAAAAAACATGCACCATTCATATGGTTGGCGGTGCCGGGAGCCAAACATTATGCTAATCGGTATTATGCTAACCGCAGGAATTCTTTTGTCAACCTCAGTGTTACCGGACATGATTGTGTTTGTAGGTGCGCGCACTGCGGAGGCAAACTCTTGCAGAGCATGCTGCCGGTTCCTACTCCATCAGCGATGCTCCGGGTGGTGGATGATCTGGTTGCCAGAGGATGTGGTGGAATCCTGGTCAGCGGGGGAGCGGACTGTGAGGGAAAGGTCCCGCTGCTGCAGTTTGTAGAAGCCATAGCCTATGCACGGAGCAGAGGACTGCGGGTGCTAGTACACAGCGGGTTGATCACAAAGGAGACGGCAATTGCCTTAAAGGAAGCGGGGGTGGACCAGGTGTTGCTGGACGTGATAGGCCATGAGGATACCATCAAGAAGGTTTATCACCTGAACCGCACACCCCGGGACTACTTTGACTCAATGATGGCGTGTCGCGAGGTGGGGTTGGCCTTAGCACCTCATATAGTCATAGGTCTGCACTTCGGTCATATACTAGGAGAACCCCATGCCTTGGAGATGATCCGGCACGTAAAACCCGAGGCTTTGGTATTGGTAATTTTGACCCCAACTAGCGGTACCGCCATGGCGGATGTGGAACCGCCGCCAGTCGACCAGGTGGCCCTTATCACAGCCATGGCCAGGATACAGAATCCGGATATTCCCTTAACAATGGGATGTGCGCGTCCTCCAGGTCTTTACAAGCGCCGTGTGGAGAAAATTGCAGTAGACTGCGGGGTCAACGTCATTGCTTACCCGGACGAGGTTACGGTTGTCCACGCACAAAAACGGGGGCTGGAGACCGCCTTTACGGAAATGTGTTGTAGCCTAGCCGGTGCCGTCCCGTTAAGTATGACTTCCGTGCAAACGCTCTGTAAAGCAGACACATAAAAAAAAAACAAGAGCTTGATTTGATGTTAATGCAGTACCAGGAATCACTCAGAGCGAGATTCATGGTGGTGCCCTAATAGCTAGCTGCTCTGGGAAACCGAAAAAGCGTCCGTACTAGTTAACTGAATATCGCAACGGGGAGCCGATAGCCGGGCTGAGAAAGAACTTGGTTCTGACCCGCTGACCTGATCTGGGTAATGCCAGCGTAGGGATTGCTTATACTGGTTTTAGTATTAAGGCGTGGCCTTTTACCTGGCAGGGGTAAAAAGGCTTATTTAGTTTCTGGAAGGTGACACGATAAAGTGTAAAATCAGCCCGAAGGTAATACCGAACGTCCGCCGGAATAAGTATACGCGGTGCTTGATAAAGTGATGAAAGGGAATACTCAGTTGCTTTAATTTTAGAGGAGGAAGGAATGAAACGTGAAAATTCATACCACTGTTACCCTGGTGCACGATACCAACAATCTCATAATCCGCGACATTCCAGTGAGCTCCACAGTGGTAGAACTGCCGGGAGAGCGCTTGGCGATTATTGACACCGGTATGGTCGGTAACCCGCAACTCCCAGCCTGGCTACAGGAACTTGGATACAACCCGGCAGACGTCAGCCTGGTTATCAATACCCACCTGCACCAGGACCATGTTGGAGGCAACCGGCTTTTTACTAATGCACGTATCCTGGTCAGCCGCCGGGAGCTTGTATATGAAGCTGACTTTAACCAGCTTTTGCAGGAAACTGGCGACCCCATCGCCACCCTGCGTTCGCTGGGACGTCTAGTGCATGAAAGTGACGACCGCCTGGCCTGGGACTGGAAGAGGCTTGCCGAGCAATACCCCACTCCGTCCCTGGTGGGCGATCGAGCGCAGCTCGAATTCCTGGAGGACGAACCGTCCTTACCCCCGCAAATATCATTCATAAGGGTTCCTGGACATTCTATCGACAGCCAGGCCATCCTCCTGCAGGGCAGCTGCAGGACAGCACTAGTAACGGGAGATGCTTTGTATCATCGCGACCTATGGCGGGAAGTGCCCTTCGTCGGTATCAACTATAGTGATGAAATGTACCGCAAAAATGCGGAGCGTATCGCCCGTTTTCCGGGGATAATCATCCCCGGCCATGACCACGCCTTCTGCAATATGAATGGCAGGTATTTGCAAGAGGACTCTTTTTCTCTGTGAGGACAGGCATCTTTACCTCCGGGTGACCAATGCCAGCTCTTCCAGGCATCACTTAGGGTTAAGGTTCAAAGACCCTCGAAAGCTGGTAAAGTAAT
>Ga0134092_1000967_pt1 | contig 26758 bp, 26 predicted proteins | sample 3_6taG_FD_94454 | JGI IMG/M metagenome (GOLD analysis project Ga0134092, IMG submission 94454) | Switchgrass degrading microbial communities from high solid loading bioreactors in New Hampshire, USA - 3_6_20_6_A3 metaG | ecosystem: Engineered > Bioreactor > Semi-continuous > Anaerobic >... | reverse complement strand
GACTCTCCTCCGCATTCGCTCAAATAAATAACCAAGAAGGGCTTAAGTACAATATTGTGGATTTACCACCTAAACAAAAGATGATTTTCACTATAAGTGTTGCATTTAATATTGCAATTTAGAAAAATAACTGAATGATATATAATTTGTTGTACATGTTGACAGCGGTTGAATGAAATCAATGAATAAAACTATGAGGAAGCAAGGTATTGATTACCTCTGTAAGAATGAGGAAATGCATCATAATGCGCGCTATTGACAGGGATTGACACTATAATTACTGCACATTTCCCTTATGCCGCGTGGAGTGTGCCTGTTCAATTGATAGATTGGGTAACAGGAATAAGGAGGCTAATTTATGGTTATAGAAACAGAAAGATTGATTTTGAGAGAGATGACAGAAGATGATTTTGATGCCTTATATAAAGTTCTGGCAGATTCGGATATCATGCAGCATTATCCATACTCCTTTGACGAGGATAGAGTGAGAGGATGGATAAGAAGAAACATGGAAAGATATGAGATCTTTGGTTTCGGATTATGGGCTGTGGTTTTGAAAGAAACCGGTGAAGTGATTGGGGATTGTGGTCTTACAATGCAGATAATTGGCGGTCAAATAAAGCCGGAAATTGGATACCATATCCGAAAAGATTGTCAGAGGAAGGGGTATGCCAGTGAGGCTGCAAAAGCGGTCAGAGACTGGACTTTTACCAATACAACTTTTAACATTATCTATTCTTACATGAAACATACGAATATACCGTCATGTAGGACAGCGATGGCTTATGGATGTCATCTGGTTGATGAGTTTGAAGATGATGTCAATGAAATCACTAAAGTATATGCAATCAGTCGTGCTGAGTGGGAAAATTTAAAAGATAAAAACAGGAAAATTTGAATTACTTACTGATATACACCGAACAAACTGACCCTCCATTATAACACCATACTTATAATTTGGGTTATGCTGCAGAGTGAGAATTTTAGGAGGTGAATAGTTTGAAAAAATATAGAACTTCTGAAGTTGCAGCAATTGCTGGCATTCATCCTAATACGGTGCGCCTATATGAAGAATGGGGGATGATTTCTAAACCAGAAAGAGAAAAAAATGGTTATCGTATTTTCACAGATTTGCATATACTGCAAATTAAACTTGCTCGTACAGCATTTCAAATTGAAATACTGCAAAATGGATTGAGAAAGAAAATTATTGATGTTGTGAAAACTACCGCAATAGGTGATTTTGATAGAGCTATTTTAATAACAGAGGAGTATTTGGGGCAATTACAACAAGAACGTTTTAACGCAGAAGAAGCCATTAAAATTGTTCATGATATTTTATCGGGAAGTGAAGATAATAATAGTCTATGCATGAAACGAAAAGAAGTATCGGAATACCTGAACATTTCAATGGATACATTGCGAAATTGGGAAATGAACGGATTAATACAAATTAAGCGAAAACAGAACGGCTATCGTGTTTATACCAATGATGATATAAAAAGATTAAAAATTATCCGTTCATTAAGGTGCGCAAACTATTCCCTTGAAGCAATTTTACGTATGCTTAAGCAGTTAGACAAAAATCCCGGCACCGATATACGAACCGCTTTAAACACGCCGGAATCCGATGATGATATTATTTCAGTTTGCGACAGATTAATCGTATCGTTAATTGCTGCTGAGGACAATGCGCACAAAATAATTGAGATGATAAATACAATGAAAACATTATTTTAATAAAAAGCCTCCATTTTACCACCAATGTTTTGATTGGTGGTATTCTTTTATTTAATAAAATTAAGGAGGTCATGAAATGGAGGAAGCAATCAAAGTTGAGCAGCTGTCAAAATCATATGGCAATCTGCTTGCAGTGGATAATGTCAGTTTATCTGTTAAGCGTGGTACAGTTTACGGATTGCTCGGTGCCAACGGAGCAGGTAAGAGTACCACAATCGAATGTATTTTAGGCACAAAACGGGCAGATAAAGGGCTGGTTTCTGTTCTCGGATACAATCCAATAAAGGAACGACGAAAGCTCTTCCAAAAAGTTGGTGTTCAGTTCCAAGAGTGCGATTACCAGCCGGAAATTAAAGTTTCAGAATTATGTGAAGAAGTTTCTTGTCTTTATAAAAATCCTGCCGATTGGAGGGAACTCTGCACCCAATTCGGTATTGGTGACAAAATTAAATATGCTGTAAAAAGTCTCTCGGGCGGTGAACGTCAAAGACTGTTCATTGTGCTTGCGCTGATTCCCAATCCGGAGCTTGTATTTCTTGATGAGTTGACAACAGGACTAGATGCAAAAGCTCGCCGCAGTGTTTGGAAAATTTTATCTATCTTAAAAGAGAAAGGCTTAACTATTTTCTTAACTTCTCATTTCATGGATGAAGTGGAAGTACTTTGCGATGAGATATGTATTTTAAAAAACGGTAAAATTGCATTTAATGGGACAGTTGAGCAAGCAAAGGCAGCGACTGGATGCGAAAAATTTGAGGACGCTTATTTGATGCTGTCCGGTGAGGAGGTTGAAGAATGAGATCATTTTTAATACTGCTAAAGAATGAATTAAAGCTTAACATCAGAAACATGAATATGGTTATTTTTGCAGTCATCATGCCGCTGATTGTTTTGGTAATCCTTGGACTTTTAAATGGCTCAAAACCTGCTGCTTACGGAGCGGAATACACATTTATGGAACAATCTATCGGTGCACTTTGTGCAATTTCAATCTGTGCTGGAGGACTGATGGGATTACCCCTTGCAGTATCCGAATATCGAGAACGTAAAATTTTGAAACGCTTTAAAGTTACTCCTGTCAGTCCTGTAAAACTTCTAGCTGTTGAATTTACTATTTATATAATTTACTGTATAGTATCCTTGATTACTTTAATTCTAACAGCGATGATATTTTGGAAAGTAACAATATACGGTTCGATGTTGGTATTTTTAGGGAGCTGGCTGCTTACTATGATATCCACATTAAGCATTGGAATGATGGTGGGCGGCGTTGCGAAAAATTCAAAGAGTGCGAGCGTCATTGCATGCTTATTGTATTTTCCTATGTTAATTTTTTCCGGCACAACGCTTCCTTTTGAAATGATGCCTGAACCTATGCAGAAAATAATTATTACATTTCCAATGACACAAGGTATTCAGTTAATGAAAGCAACTTTTCTTGGTTTGCCGCTAGATAATATTTGGCTGCCTATCATTGTTATGGGAGCAGTAACAGTGCTCTGTACAGGAATTGCCGTAAAATATTTCAAATGGGAATAGTAAATAAATATTAGTATAAGGATCAGACACTCTGTAAAATGTAGAGTGTCTTTTTTTCTCTCGAACAAAATTTAAAAGGAAAAAGAGAAGGAATTCAAAGCACTGAATCTTGCTTGTTCGTAAAAATATAAAAGATATATGATATAATTAATAACAATGTGTGTTATAACTAACTGAATCGGTAAAAAGGAGGTAACAATGAGCAAACGTACAAGACAATATATTGGACTGATTGCTGCAATAATTACCTATTATATCATTCATGAGGGAGCCCATCTGATTTATGCTCTTTCTGTTGGTGCATTTAAACAAATCAATTTTATGGGGCTTGGCATGCAGATTGGTGTGTATGACGAGAGATTGAGTGATGTACAGCTTGGCGTTTTTTGTCTTTTAGGACCTGTTGCTACTTTGATTGCTGCATATGCTTTGGTTGCAGCAGTAGGTAAGATTTGTGAAGCAAAATCCAAAGTATTTAAAGCATGTATGTACTATATCACAGTTGCCATGTTGCTTATTGACCCGCTGTATTTAAGTTTTTTATGTATATTGTTTGGCGGAGGAGATATGAACGGTATTGCTTTGTTGCTTCCGGAATGGATTGTACGAGTATGCTCTGGCTTACTGTTACTTATTAATGTTTTTGTTTTTTTAAAATTAGTTTTACCCAAGTACCAAAAGTCGTTTTCAGAATAATATGCAGTGCTTGTTTTTATAAGTCCCAACTTTTAGTTTTTGTAAAAAGATGTGCACTTTCTGTTTTAAGGATGCTATCCTATGCAGCAAAAATTAAATTCTGCTTTTTAGGATAAAAAGGATTTTTTTGTTATATTACTTTTTTAACCAATATGCATTAAAACCAAATACAAACAGTGGCGGCTTACTTTTTGCGGCCTTAATAAAGAAGATCATACCGGAATAGAAAATTAAGTGAAAAAATGGTCTTACTTTGTCAGTAATTTATTTGGAATAGTCTGTGGTATTTTGTAAACTTATGGAACATTTCTATTTATAAGTTTTATTGGTAACTTATTGTGATTATTAATTATATAGCTTAATATATATGATATAAATATATTGGACATTATATCAAAGCTTTGAGAACATATAAGTGGCAAAGTTTCAAAACTTTTAAGCGTATTGGTCGGAGAACATTGATTTTTTGCATAATATATTTTTCATAAGGCAAAAATATTAAATTTCAAGAGGGGGAAAATAATGTCGAAAACAAATATTACACCTCAGCAGAGGCAATTGGATATTGATATTTGGATAATCGGGTTGATTACTTTTGCGGTGTTTGCGTTGTATTCAGTATTTTCAAATCAATTTATAACTTTTATGAAAAATGAGAATGTATCAGTAATTTTGAAATTGATGGTAAATGCAGTGCTCCAGTTTGGAGTTGCAGGCCTTGGAATTTGTGTAGTATGTTTGATTCGCAAGGAAAGTTTCTTCGAATTCGGTTTAAAGAAAGAAAATCTTTTAAAGTCTGTTTTGGGGACAATAGGCAGTTTTATACCGCTTATAATTTATGTTTTTGCTTCCGGTCAATTTGACGGATATAGACCACTCAATGTTACGGTTACCGATGAATTAATGAAAAGCGGCATCTTTATAAAAATTGTCGGAACCATAATTATTGCAATAGTATGGGGCTTTTTCGAGGGGTTTAACTATGTGGTAGTATGTGAAAAGATAAGTCAAAGATACCCTTCAAAGTACAAATGGCTTGATTGGGGAGCTATTGCATGTACAGTGGTTTGCATTTTATTTCATCCGATGAGCTTTTCTTTTTGGGGAATTGTAGAAATAATTGTTACGATTATTGCTATATATGGAATGTTAATTGTTAAAAAGATTACCGGAAATGCTTGGGGATGTGTTTTTGCATTTTTATTTATCTGGAATGCGATATAGTATCTAAAATTATCCACTTATCTAAAATTTATTAATAAAATTTCCTAAAAGACTTGACAAAAAAAATAAAAGCTTTATAAAATATTATTAGCACTCAATTGTAGTGAGTGCTAATAAAGTGTTTCAATATTCCTTTTACATTATTGATATTTATTTTTATAACGTATTTAGATTATTGGCAGTTTATCTAAAGATTTGCAAGAGTCTTAGCATGCTTTTTTATTTAGGGACTGATTAAGCAAAAATATCGATGATGTTGAATAAAGGAGTGAAACGCTATGGCAGGAAAATTTGAAACAAAGCTTACAGGCTCCGACAAACATTCCTACAGGGAGCTTTTTCACAGAAATCCCAAAAATCCTATTCTTTCATCAAAAGATTGGCCCTATGCGGCAAATACTGTATTCAATCCTGCAGCAACCATGTACAAGGGAAAGGTTTTGCTTTTGGCAAGGGTTGAGGATAGAAGAGGTTTTTCACATCTTACAAAAGCTATCAGTGAGGATGGTATAAATAATTGGATAATAGATGAAAAGCCTACTTTAGAGGCTGATCCCGAAAATTTCCCCGAAGAGAAATGGGGAATTGAAGACCCGAGGATTACCTGGGTGGAAGAGCTGGGGAAATATGCGGTAGTGTATACAGCGTATTCTAAAGGCGGACCGTTAGTTTCAATGGCATTAACTGAAGATTTCGAAAAATTTGAGAAACTTGGTTCAATAATGCCGCCGGAGGATAAAGATGCTGCATTGTTCCCTAAAAAGATTAACGGTAAATGGTTGCTCATACACAGACCGATTACAGCGCATCATGGTCCGAGAGCACATATATGGATATCAAGGTCGGATGACCTTAAATATTGGGGAGAACACCAAATACTGATTGATGCCCGCCAGGGAGGTTGGTGGGATGCCAACAAAGTGGGATTGTGCACTCCCCCTCTTGAAACTCCTGAAGGTTGGCTCATATTATATCATGGTGTAAGGCAGACAGCTGCCGGAGCTATTTATAGGCTTGGACTTGCTCTTTTGGACTTGGAAAACCCATGGAGAGTAATTCGCAGAAGTGATGAATGGGTGTTTGGTCCCCGTGAGGTTTATGAAAGGGAAGGGGACGTGGATGATGTGGTATTCCCCTGCGGTTGGGTTCACGATGAAAAAACCGGCGAAATCAAGATGTATTATGGTGCAGCGGATACCTGTATTGCAATGGCAACTACCAATATTAAAGATTTACTGGAATATATCAAGAGGTGTCCGGAGCCTGTAATAGATGAAGATATCTAAAGATTGTTATTTTCAATTGTTGAAATAAATTTAATTCAAACTAATTAAAGCTTGGAGGTATACATATGAAGGCATTATTTTTAGCAGGTGGTTTTGGAACACGATTAAAGCCAATTACAAACGACTTGCCTAAGCCAATGGTGCCGATTATGGGCAAGCCTCTGCTTGAAAGAAATATTGAAAATTTAAAGAAGCATGGTATTGATGAAGTTGTATTGAGTACATGCTATAAACCCTATAAAATTGAAAATCATTTCAAAGACGGTAAAAAGTTCGGTATCAAAATTAACTATATTTCTGAGGATATGCCGTTGGGCACAGCCGGTGCAATTAAAAATGCAGAAAGCTTTTTTAATGACACCTTCTTAGTGTTTAATGCAGATATATTGAGTGATATTGATATTTCGGAAATGATACGATTCCATAAAGAAAAGGGGGCATTGGCAACAATTGCGGTAACCAAGGTTGACAATCCTTCAGCCTATGGGGTTATTGAACATGATGAAAACGGATTTATTACTGCATTTAAGGAGAAGCCCAAGCCCCATGAAAGCAGTTCCAACTTGATTAATGCAGGCGTGTATATTTTTGAACCGCAGCTGCTAGACCATATTCCTTCCGGAAGGGCAGTTTCCATAGAAAGAGAAACCTATCCTTTGCTTCTGGAAAAAGGATTTAAGATAGCAGTTTATAATAATTGCTCTTACTGGCTTGACTTAGGTACACCGGAAAAATACCTCAAGGTTCACAGGGATATCCTTGAGGGAATTATACAGGTTGGTGTACATGGCTTTAATAAAAGCAAGCAATACATCAGTAAATCGGCAAAAATACACCACAATGTAAAGATATTAGGACCTGTATATATTGGTGAAAATGTTGAAATCAGTCCCTTTGCTATTATAGGTCCTGATACCGTATTGTGTGATAATTCTTCTGTGGGCATGAATGCCAAGGTGATAGGGAGCGTAGTTTGGGATAATGTCCATGTTGGAGACGGAGCATCGGTCATAAATTCAGTAGTTATGTCCAATTGCAAGATTGATAAGAACAGCAAAAAATATAACAGTGTTTTAACAGGCAGCATCAGTCATCCGATTGCGGTATAAAACTGGAATAAGGGAGGTTATAACATGGTTTCAAATAGACCGCGAAATATTGCATTTTTGAGCACTTACCCTCCGAGGGAATGCGGACTTGCAACCTTTACTCAGGACCTTGTCAGGGAGCTTGATGACATAGGAGTTCTAAATAAACCTAAGGTCATAGCTGTGAGCAATGACAATTACAGTTACAGCGACAGAGTTATAATGGAACTTAAGCAGCATGAAAGGGAGAGCTATATAGATACAGCAAAGGCTATTAATAACTCCGATTTGGAACTTCTTGTGATAGAGCATGAATATGGCATATTTGGAGGCGATTCCGGCGAATATATACTTGACCTTGTTGACAACCTCCAAATACCGTTTGTAGTTACGCTTCATACGGTTCTTCCAAGTCCTTCGGAAAAGCAAAAGGAAATCCTGAAGGTACTTGGTGAAAAAAGTGCAAAGGTTGTTACCATGGCAAAGAATACAAAGCCTATTCTAGAGAAGGTTTATGATATATCGCCGTTAAAGGTAGAGGTTATACATCATGGAGTACCTTACAGGATTTTAGAGTCAAGAGAGAAGCTTAAGGAAAAGCATGGTCTTTCGGGAAAGAGTGTTGTGAGCACTTTTGGTTTATTAAGTCCGGGAAAAGGGTTGGAATATGGAATTGAAGCTATTTCAATGGTAGCAAAAGAACACAAGGACGTTGTTTACCTAATTTTAGGCCAGACTCATCCTTGTGTAAAAAAAGAGTCGGGTGAAGTTTACAGAGAGAAACTGATGGCAATGGTAGATGAGTTGGGAATTAGTGAACATGTAAGGTTTGTGGACAAATACCTTACAAAGGATGAAATTATCCACTATCTCCAGCTGTCGGATATTTATATGACGCCCTATCTTGGAAAGGATCAGGCGGTCAGCGGTACCCTAGCTTATGCAGTAGGATATGGAAGGGTTATTGTATCTACGCCATACAGTTATGCAAAAGAAATGCTTGCAGATGGAAGAGGACTTTTAGCTGAATTTAATGATGCCTATTCTCTGGCAAAGCATATCAAGTTTGTGTTAGAAAACCCTGATGCCAAGGAAGAAATGGAAAAGAAGACTTTGAGTGTTGGCAGGACAATGATGTGGAGCAATGTTGCTAATCATTATACAAAGCTCTTTATAGATACCTTGGAAGAGCAGAAACTTGCAGGCAGCCAGGTGGTATAATGGTAAGCTCATATTGTAAAGGGGTTTTGAAGGATGACCACATCTTCCGGATGACTGACGATACCGGAATGCTGCAGCACTCAAAATTTTCTATTCCCGATCCCAACTTCGGATATACTACTGATGATAATGCTAGAGCCTTAATTATGGCACTGATGCTTTATGAAAGGTATAAAGATAAAAAGTATCTCGACCTTGTTTACCGATATGCTTCCTTTTTATTAAATGCCCAGAATGAAAACGGTAAGTTTAAGAATTTTATGGGGTATGACAGGAAATGGATGGAGGAGGAAGGCTCAGAGGACTGCTTTGGCAGGTGCATATGGGCATTGGGATTTGCCCTTTCCAATGAATATACTCCCTTGGGAATAAAAAATGGTTTTTCCTTTTTACTAAAGAAAGCTATACCTCATATATCCAGCCTATATGCAGTAAGAGCAAAAGCTTATTCAATTATTGGCCTTGCCTATCTTGACGGTGGAGAGGTAAAAAGTCTTATTTATGAAACAGCTCAATCTCTTTGCCGCAAATATGAGGAAAACAGGGATGGAGATTGGAAATGGTTTGAGGATGCTGTGACATACTGTAATAATGTTCTTCCATGGTCCCTTATATCGGCTTACAGGGTAACCGGAGAAAAGAAGTTCCTTGATATTGCCGAGGACAGCTTAGAGTTCCTTGAAAGGGCTACTTTTAAGTACGGATACTTCAAGCCGGTAGGATGCAAAGGATGGTTTTTGAAGGGTGAAGCTCCGGCAGAATATGACCAACAGACAGTGGAAGCTTGTGAAGCAGTTTTGACTTACTGCGAAGCCTATGAGGCAACAGGAAATAATAGATACCTGCAGAAGGCTAAAAGGTGTCATGCATGGTATGAAGGTGCAAATTCAAAGGGAATTAGCTTAATTGATAGTGAAACCGGAGGCTGTTACGATGGTCTGACTCCGGATGGAGTAAATTTAAACATGGGAGCAGAAAGCCTTGTTTCATATATAATATCCTATTTAAAAATATCAGATATTGATATATGAAAAAGGAGTGATGCAACATAAGCAGGATAGCAGAAGTAGCTTTCAGAAAATTCAACATACATATATACTTGGAGTATCCGACAACCAAGAACACAGAACATACCGGAAAAGCCGAAAAATACACCGGTAAAACTAAAAAAGTTTAATTTCTTAGAAAAATTGCTAAAAGCTAATTTATAAATTTAAAAAGAATTAACACAGGCTGTCGAAGATATAAATTTCCCGTTTCTTATCCAAGTTTTTAATTCTTATTTCTTATCAGGTTAATTATCAAAAAATTATTAAATTTCACGAAAATAAAGGTCAATTTACCGGTGAAGGCTTACGGTTTAAAGATGCCTCCGGTTGTCATGCACTAAAATACACTTCTTCAAGCACAGTTTTGGTTTATAAAAGGCTTTTATTGTTCCGGTTGCCGATAAATATACTTAAGTTTAGTGTTAATAGGGCGACCGGGTAATAGGAGTGCCTTTCAGTCAATGTCACCTCCTATACCGGATCAAACAAAAGATATGAACTTAAAATGCACTATTTATGGGACATGATTTTGAAGATATTGCTGTTAAACATTTAAGAAGACCTTTGATAACAAACAGTAAAAGAGGTGTTTATAATGCTATATCCGTATAAAATGATGCCCATATATAAGGACTACCTATGGGGAGGACATAATCTAAGAAGGTTGGGAAAACCTGCTCCAGAGGGACAGGTGGCAGAAAGCTGGGAGTTGTCGACTATATCGGGAAGTGAAAGTAAAATAGCCAATGGTCCGCTAAAGGGAGAATCTTTGACAGAAGTAATAAAAAGGTACGGCAAGCTGGTGCTTGGAGAAAAGTTTGCATCGGATAAGATTAATGCAGCACTGCCCATACTCTTAAAATTTATTGATGCCAATGACAGGATTTCCATACAGGTTCACCCCGATGATGAATATGCTTTAGAGCATGAGAATGGTAAAATGGGGAAAACCGAAATGTGGTATGTTATTGATGCAGAGCCTGACGCAACAGTTATTCACGGCTTTGTTGAAAACTATGACAAGGAAAAGATTCGCCAAGCTATTTTGGAAGAGAAGCATGAAGGCTTGTATAGAGAGTTCAAAGTAAAAAAAGGTGATGTGATTTTTATTCCGGCAGGTACTGTGCATGCTTTAAACGGTGGGGTAGTGATAGCTGAAATACAGCAGCATTCAGACCTGACATACAGATTGTTTGATTATAACAGAACTGATGCTGCAGGAAAGAAAAGACATCTTCATATAGATAAAGCTTTGGATGTACTTAGTTATAATAACCGTAAAGCACTATTCCAAGGAATTTCTGTGCCTTGCGATAAAGCGAGTATAAAGTATTTAGCCATCAGTGATTATTTCTGCGTCAAACACATTGAGAGTAAAGGTATGCCTATCGATATGACTGCCAGCGGATCCTTTACTGCTTTCATGTTCATACAAGGGGAAGCGGAAATTATATCAAACAATGAAAAAGTACATGCAAATAGCCTTGAAACTGTCTTTATACCTGCTTTTATGGGCAACTATAAACTTGATGGAAACTTTTCCGCTCTCCAGATTTTCATACCGAATTCAGTAAACGAGGAATATAAGTTTTTAATAGAAAAGGGCATATCTAATAAAGACATAGTAAACGGCATAGCAGGGGCCGAGAGCCTTTATTCTACACTTAAGACAACGGCTTAGAGGTTTCTCTTAAGCATAAAAATCAATTGAAAAAATGGAGGGATTTACTTATGACTTTATTACTGAATGCTATGGAAAGGAAAGAAAAAGCAAAAAAAGTTAGACGTTTAGGTTATGTTCCCGGTAGCATATATGGTCCTGGATTGAGCAAAAATATTGAAATTCAGATTCAGGAGAATGAAATGTGTAAATTTTTAAAGAACCATTCTATTGGGGCAAAGACAAAGGTAAAAATCAATAACAGTGAGCAGTTATGCGTAGTTAAGAATATTCAGTATGATGCAGTAAGTAATAAGCCTATCCATATTGAGTTTTATGCTTCTTCTGAGGACCGTTTGGTAAAATCGAAAGTACCTATCAAATTTAAAGGTAATGAAAGTCTTTCAAGCAGAAACCTTGTTTTAAATATCTTAAAAGATGAGATCGAACTGCAGGGGATATTGAAAGATTTGCCGGAATTTATCGAGGTGGATGTTTCCTCGATGGAAGATGGCAGCGTAATTACAATGCGTGATGTTGCTTTGCCTCAAGGCGTAAGGCTTATGTCAAAAGAGGACGAGACGGCTGCCAGTGTGACATTGGCTTCTTAAGTTGAGTGGCAAAAAATTTATAAAGGTAGAATATTGGTCTTTCAAATAGTTTAATAATTGACCTTGAATATGATGGTCTAAGAGGTTAATATGAATTGTCTATTATAATGCTTTTAAAAACCAAAGTTTTTTTCAAAAGAAATTCATGCAGATTTTTATGGTTTAAAGACCATAAAAATCTGCATGAATATTTTAAATTCAATTTAAATTAAAGAAAACATTGCAATAATAGATGCGCAGGTATTAGCGATGCCATGTAGAAGCCAACTAGGAATTATAGATCCACCCGATTGTTTTTCATTAATCCATCCCATTAGGCTTCCCAATATACCGGTAAATATAATAATTATAATAGCTCTAAAAAGTCCCGTTGAAGATATAAACATTATACCGTGTAATAGTCCGAAAAGAATTCCCTGAACAGTATTACCAACCTTAAATCCGAATTTGCCAATGAGCCTTTTTGCTAAAAAGCCCCTAAAGAATATTTCTTCAGAAAGCCCGGTTTGAAGAAAAGCATAAATTAATGCCGGAATTAAAGCCTTTATACCCTGGCCGCTGAATTGTGAGGTTGCTGCATCTGCGTTTTTCACTAAAAAAGGCACGCTTATAAACAATACGGTAAAAAAGAATAGAATAATTATAAAAGAGATTATGTACTTTCTTTTATTTTCTACTATAGTTTTTTTGAGTCCTATCCATTTTAAGAAACTCAATTGCTTTCTGTCAGTAAAAAACCACCATATAAACGGTATTAATGAAAATATTAAAACTTGAACTATAGCACTTAAAAGCATGCTAATGATTTGCATTTGATACACCCTTTACTATTTATATATTCAATACTTTATAATAAAGTCATAAGAACTGTAATTTAGAAACACTTGATTACAATTAGTCAAACATCCAATATAATTTGATAATCTTAGTAATTAATTTTATCATACTTATTTACAAAATTTAAACTATCTTTAACAATTTGGAAATTTTATTGTAATTTGATTTTTGCATTGATTTATAAAGAGGATGGAAAAACTGACTAATTATAAGTTGTATTTTGGCAAATTTAAGTATTATAATAAAAAGAAAGATTTAAGCTAAAAGCAAAGAAAGTTTTTATGCTTTCCAAAAACAGAAATACTTGATAAGTTTAATAAATTGCTTTTTGGTTAATCACAATCCTAAAAAGAGGAAGATAATAAGTATTATACAGTAGGAATATCATAGGTCTAATGGATAAAAAACGGGTTTCTTAATTTTTTCAAATTATAAAATATAGGTATTATAAGTTTGAATAAAAAAGATGGCTATTTAATACTGCCTTACAATTGACATTCAAATTTTTATATAATTAATATTCATAAAGCTCATTATGTTTTATTACAGATTATCTATAAAGAAATTAAAAAAATGATTTACAAGGAGTTGGAAAAATGAAAAATGTAGTGATAACGGGAAGCACTCGTGGATTAGGCTTAGAAATGGCTAAAGAGTTTTTGAAAGTAGGGTGCAATGTGACTATTTCCGGCTCAAAACCGGAATCCTTTAGCAGAGCAAAAGATGAATTAAAGGAATTTGAAGGCCGTTTTATTTATGTAACATGCAATGTAAGAAATATAGATGATATAAAAAATCTATGGCAAAAATCCGTTGAAAAGTGGGGAAAAGTAGATATATGGATAAACAATGCAGGACATAATTGCCCTCATGAGTATTTTTATGATACCCCAGAGGAATATATAGATACAGTTGTTGACACAAATATTAAGGGTGTTATGTATGGTTCTAAAGTTGCTGTTGAGAATATGCTAAAACAGGGGCATGGGCAGATTTGGAATATGGAGGGTTTAGGCTCTGACGGTAGGATTGTTGAGAAAACTCTTCTATACGCATCTTCAAAAGCGGCTATTACATATTTTACTAAAGGACTGGCAAAAGAGTTAAAGAACTCTCCTGTAAAGATTGGCAGGCTGTCTCCCGGTATGATGCTTACAGATCTAATGGTAAAGTCGCCTACAGGGGAACCTTCATCAGTTAATCAAGATGCTCAGTTTAAGAAAATTTTCAATATTCTTGGAGAAAAGCCTGAAACAGTTGCAAAGTTTCTTGTTCCGAGAATACTTAGTAATACAAAGCAGGATGCACATATAGTATGGCTCACAAATTTTAAGGCAATGAGGAAATTTATAACGGCTCCTTTTAGAAAGAGGGAGGCTTTGATAAACTAAGCTAAATAAAATATTATAGTTTTTAAAATTTGCTTTTCTTATCAAGCTCTTCATTTTCTTAGATTTGAAGAGCTGTTTTTATTTTAGAAGATGTTTATGTTTTTAGGCTCTTGCAAAATTCAATAATTAATATGGTAAGTAAATAATTATTTATCGAGTGTTAAAGATATTATATTTGTTTTATTAGCGTGTGATATTAAAGAAAAATCAGTAAAGTAATAAAATATAAAAAGTATTTAATTTTGACTCAGAATTCTGTCTTTAAAGGTGAGATTATAGAAAGTAAGTCGAAAAAATTTATAGGATAGATTGGTAAAATCATTGACAAATATGAGAATTCAATATATATCTATACAAGAGGGAATGAAATAAATATTACTAAATTGAAAAGAAAAAGCTTTAGATGAATTAATATTATAATTTTGCAGCAAACCGGTTTTTATATTATATTTCCTTGAAAGCTTTGGAAATCAAGTTCTAGAAAGCATTTTTTAATTTTGAAATAAAACATTACTAGATGTTTGCTGCAGTTTTGCTTAATTTGAAGTCTCATAAAAACTGTAAAAACAGTCTAAATAAAGCTTTTTAGAATTCGCCTTAAATTGGGTTAGTCTTTAACTATGTGGGATGTAAATTATTCTCAGAGTGTAACAGTCAGCGGTATAATATCAAGTTAGTCTTTAACTATGTGGGATGTAAATAGCATACCTTCATACTTTCCAGTGCCTTCTTCAAAGTTATTCTTTAACTATGTGGGATGTAAATCAACGGAAGATATTACAACAGCAACAAAATGCCCGGGTTATTCTTTAACTATGTGGGATGTAAATTTTACATTTAGAATACGAAAAGGACGGCAAAAAGGTTATTCTTTAACTATGTGGGATGTAAATACTTTAATATCTGCGGTTAGTCCGCAAGCAAGGTTCGGTCATTTTTTAACTATATGGGATGTAAATTTGTCACCGATTGCAGTACGTTTTTTCAAAAGGATATGTTATTTCTTAACTATGTGGGATATAAATTAATTAGAATTTTGCTTTATCTGGCTTTGGAAAAGGTGATTTTTAACTATATGTTAAGTAAAGTATAATTATATAGTGAATGAATATGATATAATAATTTATGCTCTAACTACGCGGGATGTAAAAAATAATGAAACATATATCTTTGATATCATTGCTACCAGATTATGTTTTAACTATGTGGCGTAATATATAAGTTTTGAACTTAAGTGGAGTAAAGTAAATATTTATGTTTGAGATAATGGATAATTAAATAATTGTTTGTGTTTTCTTGAATAAGACTTAAAATATGTTATGAGTTATTATTTTGATGTATTGTTTCTTCTATAGATTTATTGTTATTACTTTTGAAAATTAATGTCTAAATTGAAAAATGCGAAGCTTATATAAGTAAAATCAAAAATACGTATAATTTAGCTTGTACAGTTTACTAAATTTTAAGTATATAAAAAATAGTTTTTACATGATCATAATTTTGAAAGAATTATAAAAAAATCGATAAAAATATAGATATTTTTATAAAATAAATTTATATGATATTGATTCTGGAAATAAGTCACTTCAAATAAATGTATCAAAGTAATTGTCTTAAAGAAAGTAATGATACTGAAGAACTCACCTATAATGTTGAATTTGTTAGATTTTATTATATTTCCTTAAATAAAGAAAAATAGTAAATTTTATGCAAATATTAAAATAAATAGATATAATGAATTTGGTTGCAATATTAAAAAGATGGTTATATAAATTTAATTTTTAATATAAGTTTCACTATTTGGTTTGCGGAAAGCGAAATTTGTGATATATTATTGAGTGAAGTTTACAACACAAAATATAAAACTGTAGTTTATTAGTAAAATGAAATGTTACTTTTGGAGGAATCTTCGTGAGCCAGATTGGAAATGCAATTAAAATGTATATTTTACTACAAGCCAAAGGCAAAATGAAGCTGAGCGAAATTGCAAAAGCTCTTGAAGTTGACGAAAGACAGGTACGAAGATACCGTGATTGCTTAGAACAAGCAGGAATATATATTGATGCTGATAGAGGAAAGTATGGGGGATATAAGTTACAAAATGATAATTTAATGCTAGGTCTTAACATTTTAAAACAAGAGCAGTATTCACTTCAACTTGTTGAAAAATATCTTTCTGATTTGAATCATATTGCAACAAAAGACATTTCAAGCCTTTTGGCTAAGATCAATTTAATAAACGAAAAAAAAGAAAAAGAGCAAATTAATTTTTGCAATTACATGTCAAAAGAGGCTATTTCAAATATTGATTTAAATGCTGAGAGAAATAAGTTTTTGGATATACATGCTGCAGTACTTTCAAGAAACAAGATTAAATTAGATTACAATTCTTTAAACTCTGGTAAGTTTACAAGAATAGTTCGCCCTTATCATACATTGCAGTATAAACAAGATTTATATTTAGTCGGATTTTGCGAATTGAAGAAAGAGATTCGTGATTTTAAGATTTCTAGAATTGACAGCTATGAAATACTAGATGAGACTTTTACAGAAGATGAGAATTTTGATCCTGAAAAATTTATGGAAAATTGTTTTGGTATTTACAAAGGGAAGGAATATAATATTAAGCTCAAAATAATGCACCCAATGTCGCAGATTATCAAGGAGAAGATTTGGGTTGAAAATCAGGTTATAACTGAAAATGACGATAAATCTATAATATTTAAGGCAAAGATGAGAGGATTAACAGAAATAAAAACTTGGATTTTAGGCATGGGGGCTAATGTAATTGTACTAGAGCCAAATGAAATTGTAGAAGAAATAAAAAATGAAATAAATAAGATGAAAAAATTGTATATGTGCCATGATATGTCCTGATTTGGATATAAAATGTGGTTGTAGAAAGGAGATGACAGAAGTGAGGCTAAAATGTGACTTTAAAGTTGATAAGCTTCCGGTTTCCCATAATATGATGTTTGTAAGCTTGATAAAAGAAGCTTTGAAAAAGTCAGATCCTGATTATTATGACAAACTTTATAGCTTTAATGGTAAAGCAAACAAAAAGAGTAAGAACTTTTGCTTTGCTACTAGGATGAAAGGATTTGATATTGATGGTGATGTAGCAAATATTAAAGATGGTGTTTCATTATTAATAAGCTCTCCAGATGCAGAATTTATCCTTTATATCTATAATGGTCTTTTAAAAATCAATGAATTTAAGTATAAAGATTTAAGCATCAAAAGAGAACGTATTTCTATGTTAAAAGAAAAAACTATAAATTCAAGTGAAGCAGTATTTAGAACTTTATCTCCTATATGTATAAAAAACAATAAAAATTATTTTTTGAAAATTGATGATGAAACTTATGAGGATGAGCTTAATTATATTGCCGGAAAAGTTCTTGAAAACTATAGGGGAAGAGGCTTGAAAGAAAGGCTTAGTTTTCATAATGTGAAGATGAAAAATATAGTTGTAAAGCAACAAATAAGAGATTTTGAAGAAAAGTCCGGTAAAAATTATCTATGTGTGAATTCGTATGATGGGATTTTTAAGCTGAGTGGAAATATAGAAGATTTGCAGGATTTGTATTCCTTAGGGCTGGGTTTCAAAAGAAACCAAGGCTTTGGAATGTTAGAGGTAGTTTATTAAGTAAGGGGGTGATGAAAATTACCAAGCTAAGATTTTACCGTACTGGAGAGATTGTGAGAGATCTTGGTGTTGTTTATTTTTTTAATATACTCCAAGAAATGGAGAGATATTTTGATAAAAAATATGATGTAACTTTGACAGATAACTTTTTAGAGTTTACCTGCGACGATTACTTAGAGGTTTGCCAATACATAATTAATGTAAAAGTATTTGAAAATTTTATGAAAGGTGTTAAGTCTGAATTAGAAAAAAAGAAAATAAGTGAAGAATTTTTTCAAAATACTACTATTGATAACTTTGAAGAAATGATTGATTCGTTAGATAAACTTAATATATCAGAAAAAGAAAAGTTAAAAAATAGTTTTAAGTCAAAGTACATACCTTATATAAGGAATAGTCCTAAATATGGTGCGAACTCTCAGAGCGAGGAAAACTTCCATAGAAACTTTAATGAACTTGTAAGGCTAGTTTTCGAGTTAAATGGAAAAGAATTAAAGGAACAAACTCAGATACTTGACAAGTACAAATCAAATGGAGATATTTGCTGTATATGTCATAGTGTTTATACAACGGAATTTGATATTACACACAAGTCAGAACAAAAGAAAAGGGAAGTTTCTAAATATAACTATATGTTTATGGGTGCTGAAAATAGTACTTTTAATAACTATGGCAATTCTCAAAGTTCGGTATGTTTTGTTTGTGAATTTTTTAATTTGATGTTCCTGCTATATTTCAGCTTAACGCAGCCAAGAACTATATGTTATGTAGATTCATTGAAAAACATTGATTTCTTTAATTTAAAAATTAATAACTTAATGAAATTATATAATGATCAAGGATTTTATAAAAAGTTAAGTCAATATAACGCAAAAAGCATTCATTTATATTCAATTAAATCAGATCCTAATAAAGGTCTCATTTTAAAAATGGAGCAAGTGTTAAAGTATGATGAGTATATAAAGCAAATAGAGCTATATCACATAATCAATCAATTATTTATTTCTTCAGACACATCGGTAAATATTTCTGAATTAAAAAGACTGATTATTAGTAGAAATTATAAAAGTTTAAAGGATGTTATAATTTCTGTGGTGCTATATTTTGAAAGAAAAGAAGGAAGACGTACATTAAATGTTTCAAGAACTGTATCCAATATCAGGCTTTTGTTGCAGGTATTAAAAATAGAATATGGTGAGGAGGGAAAAAACTTGGCCAAAGATTATAAAACATTTTTTGAGGCAGGTATAAAATTAGGAAGCAAAATTCAAAATGAAGCAAAAAATACATTAGGCTTTAAACTTATTCAACTGCTAAAAGTAGACAATAGGGAAGGTATTATAAAGCTATTATATCACTATTTTATTGTAAACAATATTCCTATTCCTGTATATTTCAGCAAAGGAATATTAGATGTGGAAGATAGCACAGAACTGACATACAACGTTGGTGTGTTTTTAGAAGGACTATTTATTAATCAAAAAGAGGAGGAAAGAAAATGAATATGAATAGAGTAAGTGGAATAACATTGACAATTTTAACTGAAAGTCCGATTGCACTATCAAATGATCAGGGGGCAGGAAATTATTCACCAATTAAAAAGTACTTCTATAAGGATGGAATTCATTCCATGACAAGTGTAGGTACAATTACATATGAATTAAGAAAGAAATTGATAAAAGAGTACGGTTGGACTGCAAGTAGTATTGTTATAAAGAATAAGAACTTATATCCGAAGAAAGAAAATATTGAATCTGTAGAATTAAACGGTATTGAAAATGATGTATTTGGATTTTTAGTACCTGATAAGCAGATTAGTAAAACATCTCCGTTAAGAGTGATTCCTTTTATTTCGCTAAACACTTTTAAATCTGATACTCAAACTGTAACTAATAGAGGTTTTTTGAATCCTGATTTAGGACGTGAGTATTTTGATGAGAAAGGAAAAGTCATTGGTGTAGATGAAGTTCCTAGTACTCAAGCATTAGCTTTTGAAGAAGTTTTTGGTGACTATTATTACTATACTATAACAATTGAGTTGGACAGAATTGGAGTAATAGAAGTTGAAAATGATAAGTATCTTGAACCTGGAAATAGAAAATATATGTCGAAAGATCTTAGAAAGAAAGCAGTCACAGATTTAATTGATGCAGTACTAAACTTTACCCGTGATATAAAGCATCAAAAAGTACATTTAAAGCCATTAGCTGTTTTTGGAGGTGCTTTTAAGAGTCCAATACCGTATTTTTGGAATGATGTATGTATTGATACAAAGGGGAACCTGATAATGGACTATGTTTATGAAACTATTAAAGGATATAACCTTAATAGTGAAAATTATGTTATAGCTGTGTCATCACGCCTTCCCGTAAGATATGAAAATAGTGATTGGGAAAATAATATAGTTATCGAAAAAATTCCTCATGAGGCAGTAAAAAGGCTTGTTAAAAAGTTGGACATTAGTGATGATAACTATTGGTATTTGAATGCGGAGGAGTAAAATGATAAACAATGTGTTGAAATTAGACATATATCAACCATTTGCACATTATCGGGAACCTAAAATAATGCAGGATGATTTTATACCAACTTTGCATTTACCAACTGTCACTACTGTTTCTGGTTTTATATCATATCTAGTTGATAGACAGGCTAAATCTGTTTTCAAAATTGGTATTGTAGGAACTTATAAAAATAAAGAGATTCATTTTGTACGCGGCGAAGGAGAAGATTACTGGAATAAAATGAGGACCTTCCAAAAAAAGATGAGTGAAAAACAAGTTCCATATAGTGAATATGCTGCTTTCTTTAAAGATAAGCAAGCTGGTAACAGAATAATGAATTTTGAAGTACTACAAGATGTTAACTTGACAATTTTCATACATACTGAAGATAATGCGGAATATAAGATGATAAAAGATGCATTGGAAAATCCCACGAAATATTTATCCTTGGGAAGAAAAGAAGATTTCTTTGTACCAAAAAAGAAGGGATGCCTTGTGCAGGAAGTAACAGTAGAAGAAGTTGAAATAGAAAGTAAAAAGCAGGCTATTATGCAGGATTTGTGTATTAAGAATACTTATATTCCTGTATCTTTGAATAGCAATGATGAGGAAATGGAAAACAGACTTAGAAATGGTATATTGTATGCACTGCCAAAGACTTACAAAGACTTAACTGGGGAAAAAAAGGATAGACAAATGATATTCGGACACTATGTTTATATTGACAATAACGGCTACTATCCTTCCAAAGGAAAAGTGCAATTCTATAGAGATGATGAATCAAAAGAAATAACGACTTTTTTATGGCTTTAAGGAAGCAAGAGGTGAGAACATGAGAAATACTAGTATAATGGCAAAATCGAGCAATTACTTAGAAGGAATAGATAAGCAGAAATTGACGGAACATATATCTGATTTGCTTGAAGTTTATGAAAAAATCAAAATTGGTACCAATTTTGAGAGCATAATGCCTGAATTTACAAAATACTTAAGAATTATATGTATTTTACATGATTTGGGCAAAGCTAATGTAAAGTTCCAACGAAAAATCCAAATAGCCAATGAAATTGATGAAGCAAAAAAGGAATGCGCTGATAATGCAAATATTGAGGATTTATGGAAAGAATTTAATTCTATTAAAGATGAGCGTCATAACTTATTGTCTGGAGCATTCCTTAAATACTTTTTTGATAAACTATCCATTTGCGATGATCTAAGAAATGTTCTATATAAATCCATTTTCTATCACCACGGAAGCTATGAAAAATACTTAGGTAAATCTTTTGCTCTAATTGAGAAATCGGTGTTTGAGGATATCGAAAAAGGAGTATTATTATCTGATGAGTTTGATAAGGCAGAGGTAGAAGAGTACCTCTCTAGCCAATTAGGTTTCAAAGTACAGTTTAAAGACGATAATATTCTAGACTATGAATTCCTAAAATATTTAAATGAAAATTTCGGAGAAAATAATGATAATAGAAAGATTTATATTTTATTAAAAGGATTTCTTAATTTAATTGATCATCTGGCTTCGAGTCAAGAAAAGAATATAGAATACTATCTGCCTATAACTTCAAAAGAACTCGATAACATGTTGATTTCGTCGCTATATTCAAAATGTCAAAGAAATGGGAAAAAGATAGATAAAATAGAATTCAATCAATTACAAAAACGTATAAAAGATTTGGAACATAGCAATATAATTACTATAGCTTTTACCGGTGCCGGGAAAACTATTGCTGATTATAGATGGTACGGCAGGAGAAAAATTTTCCTGGTACCAAACAAAATATCCGGAGAGAGTTTCTTTTTTGATGCAGTTGAAATATTAGGCAGTGAAGATTATGTAGGATTGCTGCATGGGGATATTTCACTTTATGTTGAAAGTTATCGCCAAAGCATTAAAGGAGAGGATATACTAATCACTTCTCGTGATAAAACGTTAGCTAAGAACTTTGCTAAGCCGTATATAATTTCTACTGTTGACCAAATACTGCTTGCAATCTTTAAATATCCAGGATATGAAAAAGTATTTGCTAATATTTATGGAAGCCATATAACGGTAGATGAAGTTCATTTGCTAACTCCTCGTATGTTTTTAATATTAATGTATTTTATAGAGTTTGCAGCTAAACATATAAATGCAAAATTTCATTTGATGACTGCAACTATGCCTGATGTTTATATTGAAAGGCTTAATAGTATTTCTGTACCTTTTGAAAGAAGTAATGAAAATGAAGTCATTGAAGAAAACAAAAAAATTAAGCTTATGTTTTGCAAAGATAAAGATTGGGTTGAAATAGTATCTTCAAGTATAAATACAGGGAAAAAAGTTTTGATAGTAAAAAATACAATTGACGAAGCGATAAAAACATATAAACAATTAAGTTTCTTGCAAGACTGCGGTTTTGAAATTAATCTAATACACAGTAGGTTTAAATTTGAGCATAAAAGGGATAAATACAGAGGAATTTTAAACCAAAAAGGCAATGTGTGGATAGCTACCCAAATGGTTGAAATATCTCTTGATCTTGATTTTGGAGTTATTATAAGTGATCTTGCACCTATGGACGCAATAATTCAACGTATGGGGAGATGTAATAGGCATGATCATCTTCAATACGGAGAGTTTTATATAATTGACCAAGAAAATAAGGATGTATACAAAGATGAACTGAAAACGGTTACAAAAAAAATACTGAGTCAATGTAAGGGAAAAATATTAACAATGAAAGACAGAAAACAATTGCTTGATGATTACTACAAAAATGACTTGGTAAAAAAAGATTATGAAAATGAGTTTATCCAAGCAGAAAAAGAGATTAAGGAAATATATGGCTTAGTTAATGAGTCAAAGCTTAATGGTGAAGATATTATGTTCAAGTTTGATCCATATCTAAATATTGTTGATTCTAAAATTGAAGCAAGTAAATTGTTCAGAAAAATTGATCAAGATGCAAAGGTACTTTTAGAAGAAGACTATTATAATGCCAAAGATAAACCTAATAAATATAAAGAGTACAATATGTGCAGTATACAGATTAGTAGAGGAATGTTTTATAAATTGCAGAATTTCAATGCACTTTACATAGAAGATGGTTTCTTAATTATAAAACAGGGTTTTTATGAGTATGACGAAAAAGTTGGATTGAGATTAAGTAGCAAACAAGAAATGGAAGATTTAAATATTGAAAATAGAATTCTTTAATGATGCTTTGAGCTACTGAAAGTACAAGGTGATAGTTATGAGCTTTGATTTTGAAAGCTTCAAAACCCAAGGTGTAAAAGTAAATTACTACTATGTATGTAAAAGAAAGCTATGGCTTTTTTCAAAAGGCATAACTATGGAGCACTTAAGCGACAGAGTATTAAGTGGGAAAGTGCTCCATGAGACTGCTTATTCCAGACAAAAAAACAGAGACATTGAAATTGATGACTTTATAAAACTAGATATTGTAGATGGTGAGTTTGTCAGAGAAATAAAGTTAAGCAGTAAAATGTCAAATTCGCATAAAATGCAACTTCTATATTATCTTTATTATTTATATATGAAAGGCATTGAGAAAAAAGGTATTATAAACTACGTTAAGGAAAAAAGACAGGAAATTGTTGAATTAAGTGATACTGATAAAAAAGAGATTGAAAGAGCACTAGTTGAAATAAAGACTATTTGCAACATGGAAAAACCTCCTCCGTTAGAAAAGAAGCCTATATGTAAAAAATGTGCTTATTATGAATTTTGTTTTGTAAAGGAGGTAGATGGTGATTTAGATGAATAGAGAGTACTATGTTTTGAATAATGGCAGGTTTAAGAGAAAGGAAAATACCATTTATTTTGTAGATAATACTGACTTAAGCAGAGCACTTCCGATTGAGCAAATTGACTGCCTTCATATTTTTGGTGAAGTAGATCTAAATACAAAATTCTTAAACTACATATCAGAGTATTCAATATTATTACATTTCTATAACTATTACGGCTTTTATATAGGCTCATTCTACCCTAGGAAAAAGAATATCTCCGGATTATTGACGGTAAAACAGTCTCAGCATTATCTCGATAAGGAAAAGCGATTGTATCTAGCTAAGTGCTTTGTTCAAAGTGCTAAATATCATATAATAAGAAACCTTAAGAATTATAAGGAAATTACAGATGATGTATATGAGAATCTTGAAAAAGAGATTGTTAATAATGCTGTGGAAATTGATGAGCTAATGGGCATAGAAGGAAGAATGAGAAATACTTACTATAAAGCATTTAATTTATTTCTAAAACATGGTTTTCAAATGAACAAAAGAGAAAAGCGGCCTCCTACCGATCCAATAAATGCCCTAATATCCTTTGGTAATAGTCTTATGTATACCACAGTTTTAGGACAAATTTATCATACGCAGTTAGATCCATCTATAAGTTATTTGCATGAACCATCAACTAAAAGATTCTCTCTCAGTTTGGATATATCTGAGATTTTTAAACCATTAATTGTTGATCCTGTAATATTTAATCTTATAAATAACAGAATTATAAACAAAGATGATTTTAGTATAAAAGATGGCATATGCATGTTGAATGACTCGGGTAAAAGGAAATTTATTACTGAATATGAAAAGAAGCTTGCTGTAACTATCCGGCATAGGAAGCTTAATAGGAATGTTTCTTATAAGAATTTTATCAGGCTCGAATGCTATAAGCTTATCAAATATTTTATTGATGATGAAATATATAAACCCTTGAAAGCGTGGTGGTAAATATTTTTGTTGTATTGACATATGATGTTGAAGTTAAGAAAGTTAACAAAGTAAGGAAACTATTAAAAAAGTATTTAATTTGGACACAAAATTCTGTTTTTGAGGGGGAGATTACAGAGGGCAAGTTGCAGAAATGTATTGGACAAATTGGTAAAATCATTGACAAAGATGAGGATTCAATATATATCTATGTAGTAGAAAATCCAAAAAATATTAATAAAATTAAAATTGGAAAGGAAAAAGCTTTAGATGAATTAATATTATAATTTTGCAGCAAACCGATTTTTTACTTTATTTGCTTGTAACACTTTAAAATCAGATGTTGGAACGTAATATTGATTTTTTATAAAAAACATTATTGGGGGTTTACTGCAGTTTTAATTAATTTGAAGGCTCATGAAAACCGTAAAAAGCGGATAAATAGAGCTATTTAAAATTTGCGCAAATTGGGTTATTCTTTAACTATGTGGGATGTAAATAGGAAAAACATCAAAAATGTGCCACATTTTATAAAGTTATTCTTTAACTATGTGGGATGTAAATTTCTATTCCTTTTTTATCTCTTATCTCTAAAACCTTTACCGTTATTCTTTAACTATGTGGGATGTAAATTACTAAAAATACAAGCAATATAGCTGCAAAGATATACAGTTATTCTTTAACTATGTGGGATGTAAATCGATTACAAGGAAGCAGCAAACCAAGAGCTTTTTCATGTTATTCTTTAACTATGTGGGATGTAAATCCTCTACCATACGTTCGCTAGGCAAATTCTTACAAGGTTATTCTTTAACTATGTGGGATGTAAATGTTAGAGATTACAGAAAAAGAGGCCGCATTGTATAGTTATTCTTTAACTATGTGGGATGTAAATTTTTTTAAATACTTATCTGCTAAATAAGCTGCATAGCGTTATTCTTTAACTATGTGGGATGTAAATATCCTGATCTTGAGAATAGAGATATACTTCTACAGCGTTATTCTTTAACTATGTGGGATGTAAATTCACTTCGTATTCTTCATCTGTTCCCTTGTATTTAGTTATTCTTTAACTATGTGGGATGTAAATTTAACGAGATCAATCAACAAACAGATATAATATTAAGTTATTCTTTAACTATGTGGGATGTAAATATTTTTTTTATATGTCAACATATTATTCCGATTTAAGTTATTCTTTAACTATGTGGGATGTAAATTTTATAAAAACACTTATAGAGAGGATTACAACGAAATGTTATTCTTTAACTATGTGGGATGTAAATGTTGAAGAATCAATTAAAAGAATTGTTAAACCAAAACGTTATTCTTTAACTATGTGGGATGTAAATAGGGATGAATAAAAAATCTGCTTATAGACAAATGGGTTATTCTTTAACTATGTGGGATGTAAATTCTTTTGAGTCGTTTCTCCTGCACGCTCTATTCCTGTTATTCTTTAACTATGTGGGATGTAAATGGAATACGATGAACGTGTTCCAGGTAAAATTAATCGGTTATTCTTTAACTATGTG
>Ga0134092_1000963_pt1 | contig 26852 bp, 21 predicted proteins | sample 3_6taG_FD_94454 | JGI IMG/M metagenome (GOLD analysis project Ga0134092, IMG submission 94454) | Switchgrass degrading microbial communities from high solid loading bioreactors in New Hampshire, USA - 3_6_20_6_A3 metaG | ecosystem: Engineered > Bioreactor > Semi-continuous > Anaerobic >... | reverse complement strand
CGGATTTTTTATCAATGCTTCAAACATTTCACTTACAACACTTACCGCTTTAGTATCCATAATAACAATGGTCTGAGTATCATAAATATTTTTATATACAAACTTTTTAAACTCGTCAAAAACTTTTTTTGTTTCTTCTTTAAATCCAATAACGGATTTTTTCTGCTGTGCCAGTCTCTTTACATCATCAAGGGATGATACATTAAGCTTAATGATATTTTCATGACTATCCTTCGTAAGATTTAAAATAAAATAATGTATTAGCTTTCTTATAAAATAAGTATCGGTATATAAGTCACAATGAAGAGAAATATCTCCCTTTGTTTTCTCACTAATCATTTCTTTAAGTTCAAGAAAACCTTCTTTAATATCAGGATTATTTTGTATGTTTTTATAGAGCAGTCCTGATTTTACCCCATCTTCAAAGTCATGACATACATAGGCAATAGTATCTACTATATTAACCACTTGGCCTTCCAAATTACTGCACGGCAGATAGGGATCCAGATTGGTGTACACACCGCTGCGATCTTCATTATGTTTTAAAATTCCCTCTCGAACTTCCTTGGTTAAATTCAATCCCTTATAATCTGTAGAGTTTCTGCTTTCCAGCAAGTCAACTATTCGAACACTTTGTTCATTATGATAAAATCTACCCATACCTCTAGATTTCAATTGCTCATCAAAATAGCCCTCAACAGCATGACCAAAGGGAGTATGTCCTAAGTCATGCCCTAATGCAATAGCTTCAGCAAGGTCTTCGTTTAAAGCCAAAGATTTTGCTATTCCTCTGGCAAATTGAGATACTTCAAGGGAATGAGTCAGTCTTGTTCGAAAGTGGTCGCCTTCATGGTTTACAAAGACCTGGGTTTTATACATTAGTCTTCTAAAGGCTTTGGAATGAATTATTCTATCTCTGTCTCTCTGAAATGAACTTCTTAAGTCATCACTTTGAAGTTTTTCTTCGTAATCTCTGCTGTCGGGAGCAGGAAAAGCAGTAGCATAGGGTGCTAAAATTGAGGCATATGCAGCTTCTATATCATCTTTATACCTGATTGGAAAGAATTTATCAACCATAGCCTTAATCTCCCAGTATTTTTTATATACCATATCCATAAAATAAGAATTACAATTTCTATTTTACTATGATAAAATACCTACACTAAAAAAATAAAATACTTTGGTGCATTTTATTAAACGTCTTCAATTACTATAATACACACAAAGTAAATCAATTTCAACCAAAGTTTTACCTAAAAGATATTTAATATTTAATGTTTACATAAGACACTTTTTAATGCTCCCTAGCTTACTGCATGCTGCTTCCAAACCAGTATTCGCTTTTCCCATAACTTAAATAACCTATCAATTATTAGTCCCAATGCCGATATCAAAACTGTACCGGCATATAGCTTTGGAATTTGATAATTTACCTGTGCATTCCATACAAGCCAGCCTAATCCTCTGCTTGCGCCCATCATTTCAGCCGCAATCAGCATAAAAAATGCAGTTGATGATGCCAATTTGTAACCGTTTAATATATAAGGTTTCGCTCCAGGTAAAACAATTTTTGTAAGCAGCTTAAACTTTCCCAATCCCATTGCTCTCCCTGCTTTAATTAATAAAGGATCCAACTCTTTAACCCCTGTAGTAGTATTAAAAATTACAGGCCACAAACATACCCAAAAAATCATTGCTATTTTTGAAGCCTCCCCTATTCCCAAAATAAGTATAAAAATCGGAAAAAGAGAAAAAGGATTAAATTGACCTAGAAATTTCAAAATCGGTTCAACAAGCTTTTCAAAGGTTTTAAACCAGCCTCCGAGAAGGAATCCCAAGGGAACACCTACAACAATGGCAAGGACAAATCCAATAACTGATCTGAAAAGGCTTATTCCCACATGAGAAATCAGGTGTTCTTCAGTAATCAATTTTATATAGTACAGAAAAATTTCAGAGGGTGGAGATACAAAGGTTCTTTTCAAAAAACCAAGTCTAGGACCCAGCTCCCATACAGCGAAAAATAATATAACAGAAAGACTATCAAAAAATTTATTCCATATCTTTTCAAAAATATTTTTTTTACTGTCAGCCATAATCTCACTCCTGACCATTTATATTTATACGCCTGTCTCCTCTTTCCAAGTTATAACACTACTTTCAATGCTTTTTATTAAGTAATTAAACAGATAACTCAATATTGCTATTGTAACTGCTCCCAGATAAATTCTAGGTACAATGTTATTTTGACTGGAATTGCTTATAAACCATCCCAAACCTGCACTTGAGCCCAACATCTCGGCTGCGATAATCATCAAAAAGCCTCTTGATGCTCCAACACTCAATCCTGAAAAAATAGGCCTGGCGGCACCCGGTAAAATTACATCTTTAAAAATTATAAATTTGTTAGCCCCTATTGATTTTGCACTTTTTATAAGCAATGGGTCTACATTTTTGACTCCTAGGGTTGTCATAAAAAGTATTGGCCATATACAGGACCAGTATATTATGAAAAACTTGGACAGTTCTTTTGTTCCAAAAAACAGAATAAACAGGGGAAAAAGTGAAAAGGCATTTATCTGTCCAAAAAGTTGGAACAAAGGATTAAAAAATTTATTTGCTCGTGGAAACCAGCCGCCCAAAAGAATACCTAAAGGAACTGCAGTCAATATAGCAGCGAAATAGCCAAGCAAAACTCTTTGAACACTGGTCGAAATATGTATTAACAATTCAATAGGCATTTTTGCAGCAGCCTCTATTATCATTGTAGGTGTAGATATAAACTGGGTATCTATAAGGTTAAATACCGGTGCCAACTGCCAAAAAATTATAATCGCAGCAAAACCATAAAAGCCAATTATCTTTTTGTTGAGTTCACATAGCTTCTGTTTCATCAATTCATCACCGTCACTTAAAATTATCTAAGTCTAAGTTTTTCAATTTTTTCCATTTGAACAATCTTTCCTTCTTGAATTATCAATGTTATCGATCCATAGCTTATGCTATTGAGTAATTCGATTAACCTTTTAAGTTGCACTTCTGAAATAGGTTTGTTGTTAATTTCAATTAATTTTTCCGACATATTTATCCCTCCATTTTAAATTTATTTTAGTAAACTTTAGGGCATCGAGCCCCTTCGTTTTTTTCTCTTTCACTTGGCTCGAAATAGTTGGAATAAAAAAGGCCATATCCTAAAATGAATATGACCTCCAGTTTTCTGGTAAGCAAATGCAATTGTTTTTTAAATTAACTATATAAACTTTTAAAAACTATTCCTTAGTTTTCCTGTAGGATTTGTTCTGTTTTTTTCTATAATATACCGCCTAAATATATAATGTCAATATTCTTTTTTGAATAAATCATGGCTTGGCAAATCTTATTGGAAATCGTCCAGCACTACAGAATATATATCCTCTGTCAAGTGTAGACCTCCATCATACCCAACATAGGACTTGCTTAATACCATATGATCGCTTATAGGTGTAGCAACTGACAGATGATATGCTTTAATCTCTTTTGCCACAACCCTGTCCCAGCCACTTCCCAGCAGCAACGGCCTGCTTCGGAATTTAATCTTTCGAAGCTCTTCTTCCACAAAACCACCGTCATTTGAAAATACAGTTTCTGCGACAATATTATGGGTAAAATTTTCAAACTCAGCTGCTACAGAATTTTGATACTCTATAGGAGTTCCATCGGTTATAAACTGTTTTTCCGGAATCAGACCCAAATCATTTGTTAAAAACCTAGAAATCCCCAAAGCATAAAGGCTATCGGCAATTGTCACAAATCTCCTTGGCAATAATCTTGTTTCCAGAATGTTATCGGCTGCCCTTTCAAGATAATAGTAGTATCTCTCCTCCTGTCTTTGGATGACATCTTCCACTATTGAAGATGATATGCCAGAGAACTCTGCCACTGTTCTTAAAAACCTTGCTGTCTCTGTAGGGCCTATCGGCAAAGCCGGATAATGTAAATATGGAGTATCAAATTTTTCTTCAAGTTTTTTTACATTTTTAAGTCCTACCCATGGTGATACAAGCAGATTAAGCTGGGCTTTAGGTACTTTATTCAATGCTTCTATTCCACCATCGTAGCCGAAAATAACATTCGGTTTTAACCCAATGGATGAAATAAGTCCCTTTAACTGTTCTATATCTCCCGACCAGAAGGTGTTTTGATAAGGTACAACCGACCATATATTTACCAGCCCTACTTCAACTTCCTTTGCAGGTTTTAAATATTGTTCAATAATGGCATCTATAATCAGCTCATGGCCCTGAAGGTTACTGCCCTTAAATCCACCGGATTCAACATAAACAATGGGCTTTCCCTGCTTTTTAAACTTTCTTGTTATTTCACCAACATCATCTCCTACAATGTCAGAGGTACATCCTGTCATTACCACAAACAAATCTCCATCAATAACATTAAAAGTGTTACCAATTACCTCCCTCAAACGGTCGCTTCCGCCAAATACAACCTCTTGCTCCGAAGCATTTGTGCAAGGTATTGCATGCCCTCCAACATATCCTGAGCCCTGGCAGCCGTTCTGCATTCCCAAAGTAGTCCAAAGTTTTGCTCCACATCCGGGTCCTGCGTGAATTATTGGCACCGCCCTTTTTATAGCCAATACCGATTCAAAGGCACCCAACATGCATACATGTCTTATTTGTTCAACTACTTGCGGCATTTTTCTTCAACTCCTCATCATCTAAAAATACGAAAGGTTCCTGTTCAAACCACCAATCGGTATAGGGAAGCTTAATTCTTTTGGATAGATTACGGGCAAAACTGTTATTGGTAAGTACATCTATAATGCGGTATCCGAAATCTATAGTTCCTTTATATCCAAAGGCACTATATTCATCACTTACCATTATGGTTGGGATCCCCATCTTTGTAGCCCAAACAGATAATCCCGGGTGTCTTCCGATATATATATCCGGTTTTAATTTATTTAACAAATTCAATACTTCATGGTTTTGCTGGTCACTAACACTTGCGGGTATATCCCTTTCTTTTTTTGCAAGTTCCATCGTACAATGAGGTAAACCGCCATGGTCATGCTGTGGATCGAAATGCCATGCCATTCCCCATACAACCTCCATACCAAAATCCTCTAAAAGCCTTATATAATTATGGGAAAAGCTTGGTCCCATGCCAACAACTACTCTTTTTCCCTTAAGCTTTGATTTTATTTCATCCAGTTCAGGTTTGATCAATATCTTTTGCTTAGCTATGTAATCCTCTACTTCCTTTTCCTTTCCTAAAACTCTTCCCAAGTTTCTCAGCCAGTTATCAATGCCGGAAATTCCATGGGGTTGAAGCGTTGTTACATAGGGTACTCCGAATTTTTGCTCCAACCCATTGCCAAAGTATCCCCCTAAAGTGCCACAAATACTGATTGTTGCCCCGGCCTCCGACATTCTTGAAATTTGATCTATGGTACTATAGGGAATGCCAAACTGGGGTACAAGGCCAAGTTCTGAAAACATTTCCTTAACATATTCCCTTGCACTGGCAGTAAAGTTAATTACATTTACCATTTCAGGGCGTTTTTTCTCCGGCGGCTTAACAATACGTGTAAGCAGAGCATGAAATACTGCATCAAAACCGGTTGCCCATATTTGTGACCTGAATCCCTCACAAAATACAGGTACAACAGGTATTCCCAAATCTTCTTCCTCTTCTCGTAAAATACTTTCCACGTCATCACCAATTATTCCCGATGCACAGGATGTTGTGACAAAAATGGCTTTAGGATTAAATCTCCTGTATGCTTCACGAATACCTTCCTTAAGCAACTTCCCTCCGCCAAATACTGTCGCTGACTCGGTCATGTTTGTATTTATTATGCGAACATTTCTTTTTTCCCAATTTCTTATATTCTGCCCCCATTTAAAACCGGTGTTTGCACCGATAACATCGGCAGCACAACCGATAGGTGCATGATTTACTACTGCTGCATCAAGTATTGAAGACAAGTGTCCCTGAGCACAACCCGAGCTGCAATTTGCAGCCTGACTAAATCCTCTCCTGGCATTTTTCAAACAACCCGACTGAGATTTATTAGCCAGGTCCTTTATGGATCCCTGATACCCAACAACCGACTTCAACCTTTTTTCTCTAATTACCGCTCCTGAACGTCTTAAATTAATGGCCATTTTTACTCCTCCTTCTAGAACCTATTGATTTCCCTATGCATCAAGTATTCCGTACTCCATAAGAATTTCTTCCAGCCTTTCTTGCTTCATTGGTTTCGGAATGACAAACATATCATTTTCATCAACTGCAGTTGCTAATCCCCTATAAACATCAGCCTGAGCATGAGACGGGTCAAATTCAATAACAGTTTTCTTATTTATTTCCGCTCTTTGAACCACATTGTCTCTCGGAACAAAATATAGTAATTGGCTTCCAAGTTCTTTTGCAAAGGCCTCCAAAAGCTCTTTTTCTCCATCTACCTTTCTGCTGTTGCATATTATGCCACCAAGCCTGGTTCCTCCGGAAGTAGCATACTTCTGAATTCCTTTGCAAATGTTATTTGCCGCATACAATGCCATCATTTCACCGCTAGCAACAATATATATTTCCTGTGCCTTGCCTTCTCTTATCGGCATTGCAAAACCACCGCAAACAACATCGCCCAAAACATCATAAAAAACATAGTCCAGATCTTCGGTATATGCACCTAAGGTCTCCAACATATTTATGGAAGTAATAATCCCTCTTCCGGCACATCCAACCCCAGGTTCAGGTCCACCGGATTCTACGCATATTATCCCAAATACTCCTTTCTTTGATATGGTCTCAAGTCCCACTTCTTCCCCTTCCTCTCTTATGGTGTCCAAAACGCTTCTTCGGGCAAGACCGCCTAATATAAGTCTTGTTGAATCTGCTTTGGGATCACATCCAACTATCATTACCTTTTTACCTTTTTCACCTAATCCTGCAGTTAAATTTTGTGTTGTAGTAGATTTCCCAATTCCACCTTTTCCATAAATAGCTATCTGTCTCATCTTTCATTACCTCGATTCCTTTCTAAATTTATTAAAAAAATGGAGACAAAAACTTTCATCATACAATGAAAATTTTGTCTCCATTTTCTGGTCAACATAGTTTTATTAAATTTATTCAAAAGCACTTTATAATCGTCATTTAATAATTTATATTATAGTTTTTAAGCCATAAAAATTGTATAGGTTATTTTTTGAAATGGGTTTAATCAATTAAAATGGTGAAAATTATTTAAAAAGGTAAAATTAATTTGCAAAATAACAAATCAGAGAAATCGAATCACAATGTAAAGCCTTTCGCTTTCAATGCAGATAATGGTAGAAAACGTCATTCCTTTAAATTACTCATTATACTAATTATACCACTAATCATTAGAATGTCAATAGGAATTATATGATAATTTAATTACAGTATTCTTCAAATTCATGAGTTATTATATCCGAAGGCTTGAATTTCCCTTCCGGTATAACTTTATTTTTTTCAAGCTGCTTGAGCCAGGGTTCAATTTCGCTTTCAATAATTTTGGCATCTTCAGCATAATAATGATTCCCTGTAACCGGTACTCCGATAGCTTCTGATGTCCATTGGGCAGTCTCTTCAGGATGTTCATTGCACCATTTTTGCCCCTTTTTAATTGCCCTTATGAAGCGTGCTACAGTATCGGGGTTTTTTTCTATAAAGCTTCGGGTAAAGTAATAATAAGTCACACCTGCCGCAGGCCCCAACCCCGTATCTCTTGTGTCAGCTATCTTTCTCATTCCGGCATCATCCATTCCTTTATAAAAGGGAGGATGAACTGCACCAACATCTGTCAAGCCTTGCTTTAGAGCCTGTATAGCTTGTATATCAGGCATTGTAACCCATTCTATCTTGTCTGTGGGTATACCATATTTGTCAAACAAGGCATTTGTTAAAAAATCTGTGCAAGTATTTGTTGTGATTATTGAAAACTTTAGCTTACCCGGGATATTTTCCAAATCTTTAATAGTATATACATCAGGATACTTTTTAGGGTTTACGTACCACCACATATGTAAGAACTTTTCATCGGCCTCAGGTCCCGGATCTATTACCCCTCTTATGACTCCTACCAGGTCAGCTCCTCCATTGTTTGCTACCAATAAAGTATTAGGATGTGCAGAAGACACATCATTATCTCCATTTATTATAGAGGGTATTTGTTGATTGGCTTGAATTTCTCCGGTAAAAACAAGCTTTATGCCCTCCTCTTTAAAAAAGCCCAACTTGTCGGTTATAAGCCAAGGTGCCAATGAACAGTCCTTTCTGGTCCAAGTCTTAACCTCAATCAAATTTTCATCTTCTTCACTGTTTGAGTTAAACTGTATTCCTACCCCCGGCTTCATCTGTGATGGTGTTAAAATTTGAGTCCTCCCCTTATGGGCACCAAAGGAAGTTCCTATCACTACCAAAAGTGATATCACTCCCAAAATAATCGGTTTAGTCCTTCTCCGATTTTCTCCCACTTCAATTTCCCCTTTCGAAATATACTTTCTCTATCAAAAAATTTTATATTTAGAGTTGTGACATTTTTAATTTCATTGGAAAAGATATAAAAAAGAGGCTCTATCAACGTATCATTGACAGTCGCCTCTAGAATACTAGTCGGACCTTTTATTCTGATAAGTTTTTATAACCAATTTTATTACTGTATTAATTTACTTTTACGGTTATATTTTACAAAATTAATCCCTACCTTGTCAATAGGATTAGTATACTTTTATTAAAATTTTCCCTATGCTCATCTGCCATTCAATTCCGGAATCAGTGGTTCATATATTTTCTTCAGAAATTCTTTATCCGATATATCTGAGCTAAGAAGATTGTGACTTCTTTGTTGACTGGAATATATATAAGCATTATCTTTTACATATTTTACTCCCGGCATCCACATAAAATATTCGGTTTTATTTAAGATTGAGTCAAAATCACCCTTAAAATATCCTTTGTCAATCAAAGCCCTGTAAGCTTCATGTTGGTTCTCATTCACCCACACTGCAGCCTTCAGCCAGGCTATCGAAGTATTAAAGGCAATTTTGCGATTATTTTTTATAAATTTCTCATCAAAACCTATGAAGCTTTCATAAAAATGTTTATATGATTTACCCTTATTTTCTTCGTTTGAGCTGCTGTATAATATCTTTTCTCCGTAATTTAAAGTTCTTTTTGAAGGATCGGGATGTTCCAATATACTTATAGCATCAATCTCATCCCTTTGCAAAAGCTTCTTCAAATTTTCTTCGTCCTCGACTATCCATTTTACGCTCTGATCTATTTTTTCAGCTTTTAGCAAATCCGAGGTAACTACCATTGAGCCATTTCCAAGCTTTGTTACTCCTATTGATTTGTCTTTTAAATCTCTCAAGGTGTCTATACCGGCACCTTCCTTGATAATAATTTGTGTACACCCTCCATGTAACCCTGCCACAATCTTTATCTTTGCCCCATTGTCAACTGCTGCAAACACTCTATAATCAACGGTTGCTCCTTGAATCTCACCCTTTGAAATTCCTATTATTATTTCATCAAAGTCAAGCTTTACAAGCTCTATATCAACACCTTCCTTTTTAAAAAAATCCATCTCATAAGCTATTAAAAGAGGTGCTTCTTCAATATTCCCCTGATACGCTATTTTCACAACAGTATTATTTGTGTCATCGCTGCATCCGCCAATTAAAAACACCGAAATTATCAGTATCAAAAACGTTAGCCTTCTATTGTGAATAATCAAATTTATCACCTCAAATTTCACTATTTGAGTAGTTGGCCTTTACTCTTCCTGTGAACTTTTTTTCCAACACTTGCATAACCCCATCAATTAAAACTCCAAGCAAAGCAATTACCAACGCACCGCCATAAATATTTAATATCTGATAGTTCTCCTCGCTGTTTTTTATAAGCCAACCCAGCCCTGAACTAGCCCCCATCATCTCGGCAGCTACAAGCATGAATACAGAGTATCCCGCACTTATTCGAATTCCGGTAAAAATAGATGTAAGAGAGGCAGGAAAAGCAACTTTTATGAATATGGCGACCTTACCCAATCCAAAGCTTCTTGCTGCCTTTAAGAGAGTTTCATTGACATTTTTTGTATTCCTGTAATTGTATTTGTAACAATGGGCCACAAACAAGCCCACATTATAATAATAATTTTTGGTCCTTCTCCAATGCCAAGAAATAGAATTAATATATGAAACATTACAAAGGGATTCACCTGTGAAAATATTCCCATAAGCCATTCCAGCGACTTTTGAACCGTTTTGAACCAACCACCCAGTAAAAGTCCTATAGGTATTCCTGTAATTACTGCTAAAACAAATCCAATCCCTGCTCTTTTTAAACTTATTATTAAATGTTTTGTAAAGGTACCCTCCAAAAACATATCCCACATGTTTTTAACCACATCGGTAAATGCAGGAACCAATACAGGATTTAATATTTCTGTACGACTTATAAATTCCCATATCCCAAAAAACAGTATTATAACAATCAGCTTATAGGCATTTTTAAGTTTATGTGTCATATAAATTCCCCTCTATGATGCTTTATATAATCAATTTGCAATTCAAACAGCCTTTTCCCTATAAATCTTCTACTTAAATTCACTAAATGCTATATATTGCTGCTGTAATTTTTTTTGCGTTAAATTTATCACTAGAAACCGCCTGAGCCCTTATAAAGTTCCAGATGGTCATGGGATTCTATACTTTTAGAGTAAAAATCAGCCTTTATTATCTGCTGAGCACCAAAACCTAGAATTACAATCAGCATAAAAATAATAAATATAACTTCGGAAGTATCAAATCTTTTGTGAATTCTAACTTCTGAATAAAAGTCCCCTGCTGTTTTCCAAAAGAATAACCTTTCATAGGCATAAGCGAGAAACCATTTTATAAATACTCCTAAAGCAATAATAAGAACCGCCGATGAGTATATCCATACAATCTTGTAATTCATACCTGCAGTATGTACAAGCCATCCTAGCCCTGCACTGGTTCCTATCATTTCCGCTGCAACTACCATAAAAAACGAAATTTCAACTCCTGTACGAAGTCCTGCAAAAATCCACGGCCCCACTGAGGGCAACAGTATTTTTAAAAATCTTTGGAAAGGTGAAGCATTAAGGGCTTTAGCTGACTTTTCCAGTAAAGGATCTACCATTTTGACTCCAGCTATAACATTAAAAAGCACCGGCCATATGCATACCCAGGTTATCATTGAAATTTTAACCAACTCTCCAACCCCAAAAAATAAAATGAATATAGGACTTAAAGAAAATGGATTTGCCTGAGATAAAAGTCGGAGCATTGGATTAAGAATTTCTATAAGAGAAGGATGGATTTTGGAGAGAATAATACCTAAAGGTATTGCAATAACACAACCGACAATAATTCCTACCAATACCCTCCAAAGGGTTACCATTATATGCATTGTAATATCTCCATCAGCAAAAAGTTTAAAAAGCTCAATAATAACCGTTGAAAACGGCGGAACAAATTGATTATCGGCCCAGCCGAGTCTCGGTCCTATCTCCCAGAGTACAAGAAATATAATAACTCCCGAAGATTTTACAAAAATACTTCTAAGAGGAGATACATATTTGTTATTTCCCTCCAAATACACCACCCCCTATAATTTAAAAGGCTTGAACAATAAAATGTTCAAGCCTCTAGATTTCTAGTAAACTTATTTACAATAATACAACTTTGACTTAGGTTCGCTTCAAAAATTCCATATAAATATTCTTCTATCAAACTTTTAATTTTTTAGGTTCATCATTAAATGAATATAAAACTGCTTCTCCTTCTGCTACATAGAATACCTCAAATATCGGATTATCCGGGGTTTTATAAATGTTAGCAAGGTTTGGTGAAATTTCAAAAGCTTTTTTCTTAACTTCAATATTATCTTCAAATACCGCTTTACCGGCTAACCTTATCCATCTACCGTCCTTATCTGTAGCACTGACTTCAAAGTTGGGATTAGCTTTAAGTTGTCGATAAACTGCCTTTTGATTATTTGTAACAAAGTAAATTTTTCCTTCATATTCAACAGCTATTCCAAAAGGCCGCACCCTTGGTTTATCACTATCAACCGTGGCAATATAAAAGGTTTTCACAGCTGAAAGAAATTCAACAACTTCACTCATAAATATCTTTTCCCCCTTATAATTTTGATCTATGGTTATTATATGCTTTTCCGATAAACTCACGATAATTTAAAATTTATTTATAGTTATAACTAAAAAGACCAAGCAGAATAACTCCACTTGGTCTCTAACTTTTTAGTCAACCAATTTTATACCTTAGTATTTAAATATGTTTTATTATATTTATTTTATACCACCAAATTACCATTGTCAAGATAAAATCTGTATTTATTATACAATATATTGCAATAAATATTTTATATTGACTGCGCCAAATTGGTTTTCCAATATGCAAGGGCAGAAACTTTAACTGTATTAGTTTATATAAGATCTTTTTCGCAACATATATTGTCTAAAATCTTTTCATAATACAAAAGATCCAATACCCTATCGAATTTAATGCCTACTTCTTTAAGATGGGCACATTTGAAATACCCTTTACTTTCGAAAAGTCTAATACTGCGCTCATTCTCACTAGAGATTGTTGCAAGCAGGGTGTGAAAATTTTGTTTTCTGGCTTCATCCTCAAGAAAATCCAGGATAAGCTTGCCAATTCCCCTGCTCAAATATCTTACATCAAGGTAAACGGCAATTTCGCCGCATCTATCAAAGGCTTCTCTGTTTCTGAACTTTTTTATCATACAATAGCCAATAACTTCACCGGTGTCGTCATCTATAACAGTAAAGGAATTAAATCTCGAATCTTTTGAATAAAGCATCTCCTTCATTTCTTCTTCGGTATGCTCGAAATAGTGAAATGTAACTGTAGTATTTTTTACATAGTAGTTATAAATTTCAGTTATTCTTTTTACATGTTCGTCTTTTACTTTGACAAATGATATGTTGTTCACTCTATACACTCCTGTAAAATATTTATTTTCATATCTTATTTATTCTCTACCGGAAACTTGTCTATTAAGCCTAAAAGTCTACTTTTAATAAGGGCTAAATCTATGGAATTTATGGTTCCATCACCATTAACATCGGCAGCTTTATAGCCATCACTGTATGTAAAACCGTCCATCATTCCTAAAAGATATTTTTTAACTGTTGCATAATCTAATGAATCAAATTTACCGTCTCCGTTAACGTCTCCATATACAATTTTTGAAGGAGCACCACCTGCTGATATTATCGCTTTTGCAAAATCATATCCCATATCAAGGATTCCTTGAGTTTTATAATGCATACCATCAGTATCATAATCCTTTGTATCAAAAATATACACATTATCTACTTTGTTTGCAACATCTATTTGGGCTTGTCTTACAATTGCATTTTCTATCCAGGCATCCGAATCATCAATCATTGCTATTACAAAAGGCATTGTAGGAGCATTTAATTCTTTTCTTACATCATTAATGAAAGCAGTAAGATTTTCTTCATACTCCTTTGCCGGGAAAATATTGCAAGCATCCGATTCTCCTTGCATCCAGCACATTCCTGCAAATTCGTAATCAATACTTTTATCCAGCGCTCCAAGTGCCTTATTTACAGTTTCAATTAAGTTTTTATAAAGTGGACCGGTAGCGCCTCCAGCACTAGGCGGACGCCAGTCGCCTTGTAATGATGTACCCGACCAACCGCATTTAATCAGGAGTATTTCACAGTCGGGATATGCTTTCGATATTTCTTTTCCAAAGGTCAGTTCAGGTCCAAAACATCCGGAACCACTTCCAAAGCCCGGTCTCAATGTGCTCCAAGTTCCTTTTAATGAAGATTCAACGGTTCCTTCGGCATATATTTTGACTTTTTCCACTTCACCAAGGTATTCGGCAGAAAGTTCATGGTTCATCCCACATCCTGCCATGTTCGACTGACCGGCAAGTATGAATACCTTATGCTTAGAATTACTTCCTGCTGCATTTACTCTTTCTGTTGGAGCAACAAACAGCAAAGATATTATTAAAAGACCAAGAGCAATTAATTTTTTATTTACCTTTTTCATAATTATACATAGCTCCCCTTTCATAATATTATTTATATATATTCTTATTTGTCCTTTTCCATCAAAATCTTTATTTCATTTTACATAGCAAAACATATATACAGCCCATTAATTTAGCCATACAAAAATATTATAACATTTTTCCATTTTTATATAAACATTTACCAATAAGTTTATAAAGATATCCTTGCAAATTGCCCTTGTAAAACTTAATTTCACTAGACAAAAAAATAACCTTATGAATTTTAAAAGGTTCATAAGGTTATTCTTGTATATTTAAGACAGTAATATAATTCTTAACATATCCAAAACTTATATTTTAAAACGCCTAATCAGACTAGAGAGATTTTCAGACATAACCGCCATTGATTTTGAAGACGAAACTATTTCTTCTGTCAATGCTATCTGTTCCTCACTTGATGCTGACACTCCTTGAGAATTTTCTGCGAAGACTTGGCTTGCCTGATGAATGCCCTTCATTATATCCTCAAACTCACGACTGCTTTCAGTCATAATTTTTACATTTTGAGTAACACCTTCTACTATTTTGTTAAGTACTTCAGCCTTTTCATTAATAACAGAAAAGACCTCTTCATTCTCTTTTATTGCAGCTACACTGGAGTTTAATGATGAAATACTGTTTTCCATCCTATTTACGGCTGTATCGACTCCGTTTTTGATTTCTACAATCAGCTTTGCTATTCTGCTGCTAGCATTTGAAGTTTCTTCAGCAAGCTTCCTGATTTCATCAGCCACTACACTGAACCCTTTTCCGGCTTCTCCGGCCCTGGCTGCTTCTATAGCAGCATTCAAAGCAAGCATATTTGTCTGCTCTGCAACACCGCTAATTAGTTCAACAATTTCTCCTATTTGATTTGAAGCCATCCCCAAATCTGTAATAACCTTAGATACACCCTCCGTATCATTCTTAAGGTTATTTATCCTATCTATTGATTCAGCAACAGATTTGCCTCCTCTGTTAATGTCATCTATGATATGATTAGCAGTCTTCTCCATGGTGGCAATACTTTCATTCACTTCATTGATCTGCTTGACAAGACTGCTTAGATTCAGCAATGCTGAATCAATCTGGGACGATTGCTCTTCTGCTCCTGAAGCAATTCCCATTATCATGCCTGCTACATCCTCAGCCGCCTTCCCAACTTGGTCACCCGACGCATACAATTCCTGACTTGATGCAGCAACTTGCTCCGATGCATCAATTATCTGAGTCACTATCGATTTTAAGTTCTTAATCATAGTTGCAAAGGAGTTAGCCAACTTGCCCAGTTCATCCTTTCTGTTTAAATGTTCCTCGGGAATAGTCATTGTTAGATCCCAATCTGCCAATTTCTCTGCTTGCTTGGCAGTTGCAAGTATAGGTCTTACTATTTTCTTTATCATGATATAGATAACAACAGATGATATAAGTATGCTAAGCAATATAACTGCAAGCAATATAATTTGAAGATTGACTATGTTTTTCTTGTATGCTGTAACAGGCATGTAGGATAATACATACATACCATATCTTTCGCTGTCACTGAAAGCGGAAATGTAATCAACACCGTCAAGAGTGAAATAACCTATGCCTGTTTTCTCTGACGTTATTTTATTGAAGAAGTCTTGCAATCCGCTATTCTCATCCTGAAAATTCAAATTTAAAACCAATTCCGGATCAGTTGATGAAATTACAAGACCTGAAGAGGCCACAATCATTGTTTTGAGGTCCTGGTCTGCAGCATTGTTGTCTATGATTTTTTCCGATAAATTGTTTAATTCTATTGCCATACCTATTACGCCAAGTTGTTTTCCATTGTCTTTTATAGGAGCTATTATTGCCAGTGTAGGCCGTCCTGTAGTTGGTGATCCTACCGGTGGGCGTATGAGTATACTCTCTGTAGTTCCTACCGTCTCATTTTCCCAACCGACAGATGCACCTCCAATTCCATCGGTTATAACTTTGTTTTTATACATTAGGTAAATATTCTCAAAAAGGCCGTTTGCAAGTTGGAAATTAGCCTCCAAATTTTTTGATATTATCTCAAGTTCTGCTTCGCTAGGAGTAGTGGAATTGGATATTGCTTTGCCGAGAGTATCGACAATATTAGGCTGCATTGCAATAGATTGTCCCTGCTTCTCAACGTCATATAAAGAGAGTTCAAATTGGTTCCTCTTTTCAACCGAAATATTCAGCAATCTTTTACTGGATGATTCTTCCAGATATTTTCGAGATGAATGAACTGATGTAATCAAACTAATCAACATAGGAATTAACATGCAAAGAACCGATACACCGAAAATTTTTAAGAATAGGCCGCCTTTAACTCGTTTATTGTTCATGCTGCATTACCTCCTAAGGGGATTTTATATAGTTTTCACTTTGCTTCATGACTTGATTGTTGTATGGATAATAAAAGAAAGGTATTTTTATTATTCGCCAAACAAACGCAATATTCCTTCTTTATTTACCATTTAAAGAAATGCATCCCTTAAGACAGCAATAATAGTTCTCATCATTTAGCTCTATTATCATCTGCTGCTTATTCTTAAAAACTTTTTAGCTTTTTGACCAAAATCAATCATAAATTCAATTTTGAAAATTTAGTTACTAACCTTACTTACAAATAAAAAAACCCAGCAGTGCGAAAAGTGCTAAATCACTGCTGGGTAGAGTTAATCAGCCAATTAAATATATTAAATTATTATTTATTCAAGCAGTTATACAATATGGTAATTATTTCAGCTCTGCTTATGCTTTTAGCCGGTCTGAAAGTATTGTCAGGATATCCACTGATAATACCTTCCTCTACTGCTTTTGCTACAAGCTTATAAGCCCAACTTGAAATGTCTTTTGCATCTGTAAATTTAAGTTCATTATCTGATTCTCCAAGTTTGAAAGCATTCATGATAATGGTTACTGCTTCCTCTCTAGTACATTCCTTGTCAGCTCTAAAGGTATTATCTTCATATCCCGATACAATACCGTGTTCTTTCGCAAGAGCAACATAGCCTGCTGACCATGAAGGAATACTACCTTTGTCGGCAAAATCCAAAACAGGATTTTCAGATGGAGTTAATCCCATAGCCCTTATTACAAGGGTTATAAGTTCAGCTCTTGAAATACTATTATCAGGTCTTATTGTACCATCTTCATATCCCTTCAAGATGTCCTTTGCTACCAAGTCAGCTATGAAGTCTTTTGCCCAGTGATTGGATATATCTTTATAAACAGCTGTAACATCAATAGGTGTTGCAGTTGGCTGTACTATTGGTGTAACGTCTTGTGTCGGAGTAGGTGTTGCTGTAGGTGCTGTTGTTGCTGTAGGTGTTGAAGAAGGTGTATTCTTGCTGCCACCTGATCCACCTGATTTACCAGAGCCGGAACCACCGCTTCCACTACCGGGAGTTGGAGTAGGTGTTATACCTGTGTCTACAAACAAATCAGGTAATATATTGTAAATATATTGATTTACAAAGTTCCAAGCATGAGTACCGCCTTCACATACCATAAAGTAGAAGTTTCCTTTTGTCTGATCGGCGGAATAGATGAATACATCGGTCAATTTTTTCATTTCTTCCATTTGAGGTTTCATGTTAGGATATGCAATATCCGCATCTCCTGTAGCACAGAACAACTTATAATCCTGTGGTCTATACCCGGATTCTCTTGCAACTTTTGCCAGTAATTCTGCAGTTGCCTTAGCATTTTCGCTGCTGGCATCTCTATTTATTGCCCAGCAATCACCGCTTAAAGGAATATAGTATTTGATATAATCGAGGCAGTTAATATATGTATACCAAGTACATACAGATCCCATTGAGAATCCGCCAAAGGCTCTGTGTTCTCTGGAAGCCTTTATTCCTTCTAAGGTTGTGTTCTCTGCATAAGTGTTGTATTTTGATTCAACTAAAGGAATAATATCTTTCATTAATTCTTTATAGAATTTTGCTACATTTTCTCCCAAATTATTTTCTCCGCCATTGAAAGTAGGTGTAACTACAATAAGCGGTTCGATATCTCCTTTAGCAATCATGTTGTCAATTATTCTCTTCAGTTCTTTGCTTTCACCAGGACCACCGAATATAAGATTTTCATCTTCGCCGCCACCATGCATTAAGTATAAAACATTATACTTCTTATCCTTGTCAGCGGGATCATAACCATAAGGGATATAAACATTAAGATATTTTGTAGTCAATTCGTCTCCATAATTATCTGTTTGATACTCCAATCTCTCGATTGTACCCGGTTTGTCGCTTTCTCCTCTATACTCATCAGGAACAGGTTTGAACCATTTCTCATTAGCAGCTTCATCGGTTAACTCCAGCTTGCCTATAGCTTCTTTAATAGCATTATATTGTTCATCGATTTCTTCTTGAGTAACATCTTCTTTTGCCAGAACTTCTTCAGCAACTTTTATAGCATCAAAAACTACTTCTTTATTTTTGTATATGCTATAATCAAGATTTTTTGCAGTAATAATCAGGTTGAGCAAATTGTAAGGATTCAATCCTGTCTTTGCACCTTTTGCTTTACCAGCAAGTACAATTTCTCCAAATTTCGTAGTATCTTGCCATGCGTTGCCTGTAGCATCAAAAATATTAATAGTACCGATTCTGCTAGTACCTTTTCCATCGTTTATCTGTAAATCAAATCCCATAACTTTTCCGTTGAAAGGTTTGGATTTAAACTCAATTCTTGCTTCTATAATATAACCATCTTCTGTTTTTGAAGTCTTAGTGTAAAATCTTTCTGCACTTCCATAGTCTGCAGTCTGATAATTATCATAGTTAACTCTAAAGTGCAAATCATCAATGCCGTAATCTACAGTTTTATCATTGTTTTCGTCCATAAATATTTCCAATGAATCCTGCTCATATGGATTTGATGGTTCTAAAGTCATATCACTGTCTTTTACTTCTGCAAGAACATATAAACCATAATCATCCCATAGAGCCCTAAATGTAGCTGTGGCAAGAGGATTTCCAACTCTAATTTGCGGATTAACCACTTGTGCTTCATTCCATATTTCATCTACTATACCGTCAACAACCGGTGATCCGAAATAAGCAACCATTCTTCCGGCTGAATCCAAACCGTTTTCATCTACAGGCAATTTAGCAGTAGCCTCTTCTCCATCAAGAATTATATTTCCAAGGCCTGATACATTCTGCCATGATTGTCCTGACGGGTCACACCATATGCTTACGCTGTCACGAACTCCGTCGCCATCTTCGTCGTTGTTAACCTGAAGGTCAAAACCTAAAACCTTACCTATCTCTGGAGTTTCTTCAGTTAATGGTATAGCTGCTTCAACGATATATCCTGTTTCCGTAATGTTGGTTGCTGAAACAAATCCTTCAAGTCTTCCATGATCAACTGTAACTTCATTGTCATAATTTATTCTTATCTGGCAATCATCTTCTTCATAATAAGTTGTCTTGTGATTGTTCTGGTCTATAAATATTTCCACTGAATCCTGTTCATAAGCATTAGCACTCTTCTTGCTCAACAGACTATCTGTTACTTCTGCCAAAACATATAAGTAATTTTCATCCCATAAAGTTCTGAACTTAGCTGTTGAACCCTTTGTACCGCTTACCCAAACATCTGTCTTAGCTTCTTCAGCACTTACCCAAATATCGTCTATTTCACCGTCAATTTCAGGAGTACCTTTTTTTACTTTCAGAAGTTTTGCTTCATTACCAAGCTCAACATATCCGAAATTATCTTCAACCAATTCATTTTTGTAATCATTCCATACCACTTTAGAAATCAAATTACCTTCGTTATCATAATCATTTACTCTGAAATCAATTCCCAATTTCTTTCCTTTTTTAGGATCCAAACTTGCTATAGGAATAGCTGCTTGAACTGTATAACCATCGGCGTTTGCATATGCATAGTAAGTAATACCTTCAATTTCATCATTGCTTGTAGTCAGAGTAAAATGCTTAATATCACCGGAATTGTCAAGGTCAGTGTCAAGGAATATTTCCAGACTGTCCTTAGCATTAGGTGTATTATCTTTCACTTGTGAAAGTATGTAGAGATTGTCTTCATCCCACATCAATTTAATTCCTGCTGTAGCGAAATCAGCATTGTATACAGAAGTATATACAGCTTGATTAACATCAGTAAAGGAAATGGTATACCATAACTTGTCAACATCATTTCCTAAAACAGGTGTACCTTTTGCAGCATTTATGGTCTGTCTGTAAACCGGTAACTTGTCAGGATCGGTTAATGCTGTGTAAGCAGGTTTTGCTTTAAGTTTTTTATCGAATAAGAGCGGATAATCCCCTCTGTTTGTAACTGGGAAATCATTCAACCAGGATGATCTGTCATCGCCTCCCCAAAGGGTAACTGAATCTAAAAGACCTTTCTCGGCCAAGTCTTTGAAAACATCGAATAAATCTTTGTATGTTTTAGCCTGTTGTAATAATATATCTTCAGTAGGCGCTTTTGCAGGTTCATCGCTGGATTTGTAAATTGAAACGTCAAGCTCAGTTACCTGAACCTTAACTCCCATACCGTCAAATTTCTCTAATGATTTTCTAATCTGTCCGATTGAAGGTCCGTACATGTTAATATGCATCTGGAAACCAACAACTATTCTTTCTTTTGATATACCTTCTTCTTCAGCCACTTTGAGTATTCTTTGAACTAATTCATACATAGTATCAAGCTTCTTGGAATTAGACTCAATACTGTAATCATTTATACAGAATTTTACCTTATCATCACCTAAATCTTTAGCCGTTTGGAAAGCACATCTGAAAGCTTCAAGGATATAATCATCTTCAAATCCATCTCCATCATAATCTCCAACTATTTGCTTCCATTTTGAATCTCTAAGTCCTTCGCCGTCAGAGATAACTTCATTTACAACATCGTATGTATCTATTTGAACGCCTATTTCATCGAAATGCCTCATCGTAGTTTCGATATGATTTCTCATTCTGTCCAAAAGCATTTCACTTGTAGCTGGCTTGCTTGAATCAACAGGATCTTGAAAGAACCAGTCGGGAACCTGACTATGCCATACAAGGGTATGCATTCTTAAAGTCAAATTGTTTTCTTTTGCAAAATTGGCCAGTTTATCTGCATCATTGAATGTAAATTCACCTTCTTCAGGTTGTATAGCCTCTGGTTTCATGCAGTTTTCTGCAACCAAACCGGAGTAATGATGTTTGATATATTCGCTGTATACTTCCGATTCAACCTGATCAGGTCTTACAGCAATACCTAACGGGAAATATTTATCCCATACACTGCGAAGTGGTGTTAAAGTAGGATCAAACTCATAGTTAATAACTTCGTCTTCAAGTGGTATAAATACCACATCATCCAAATAATAATCTACGAATTTTCCACTTTCTCCTCTAGTCTCTACATAGAAATGTACATCTTTATCAACAAGCGCATCTCCTGGAATCCTGTGATTCCCTTCGATTAAAGTCCATTCTCCTTTTTTTACCTCTTTACTGTTTATATTTTGAAATGTAGGATTCACATTATCCTTTGTCGTTCTCATACTCAATACAAATTCAACTTTCTCAGGTGCATCATCCCCTTTAAACATAACCCAGGCAGCTGCATAGTATTCTCTTCCGGCTACCGGTTTTTGTGCCAAGCTATTTACAAGGTTTTGAGCAGCACCCTGCCAAGCATCTGTTCTACCTGTTACCTTTAAACTGAAATTACCGCCATGTTTTTCGTCAGACACGGATTCTATAGAACATTCACCGGTACCGTTAGGATACCACCAGTCTGTTCCGTTTTCCATGTCTCCATTGTTGACAAGGTTAATAACCTCAGTGTCAGCTGCTAATACAGGCAGCTTACCCGTTGTCATTATGCTAAAAAACATAGCACATGACAGCGTAAAGCTCAAAAACTTAGTGAAACCTTTTTTTAAAACCATTTTGACTCCTCCTTTATGTGTTTATATTTAATTTAAGTGTATCCAGCTGCCTATGCTTTTTGTGTTTATTAACTTATATCTTCTGTTTGTGAGTATAAATAGTTTTAAAATTCTATTTAATATTATTTAATTTCTCATATTGGACATTTCAAAAAAAGTACAGCACACAACAGATTACAAAATTCAGAATATAAACTCAGTTAATTGAAAAATGACAAGTTATCTATGAAATATCTAAACATAAATAAATTTTAGTCAATAAATTATTATAGAGAAAGATTAATATGTATAAGTAATATAGTATATCGTTTATATTATATAGTAGCACATTTAAAAAAATATCATATTACAACCAGAATTTCAACATATATTTTACATTCTTTATCTATATATGCCAACTGTTAAAAACAATATAACCGATTAAGGAGTAAAAAATAGTATGGAATTGCAATGCGTTACATAAAAAGTTTTAAACTTTATTGAGGTGAAATTTTTTATATTATTCTGCTTGCATTTTACTGCAAACTATAGGCAAAAAATCTTACACTTACATATATTTTATGTAATATCAATCCTTAAAGTCAAAAAAAGGTTTCAATCAATCGGTTATACTGCCGAAAGTCGAGAACCTTTGATTTTAATCTCTGACTCAATATATTTAATACGCAATAAAGTCGTTTGCTTGCAAAGTATCTGCTATAAATTATACTAATTTTCAAAATATCCTGACCTCAATTTTTAATAGTCATTATTATCATTATAATTCATACCTGCGGATTAGAATACATAATTACTGTGTTTAAGCCTGATAATGAAGTAAGTTCAAGTTCTCCATACAAGCAAATAGGTAATTGCCTATTATCTTTAAATCGCTTGTCAGGACCACCGGACTTGTTAACATATTTCCACGTTTGCCCGACTATTTGTGTATCTTTCGGAACACCTTCGCTTTCAATAAAACGAGTTGTATGTTTAGAAATTAGAATATCGTTATAATTAAGTGCACCTATCTTACTACCTTGCATTATAATTAATTTGTCCGGTAAAAAAAGTAACGTTTCTTTTCCGGTTTTGAAAGATGCAACCTGCAAATTTGCCTTGAATGGAAACGGAACTTTTGTTGATGCTTTACAAGCTGTTCTTTTTATTGTATTGCTTGCTCCTGAAGCATATTTTTTATCAATTACTCTGCTTGTTTGCATTATTCTCCAAATCTTTTCACATTGAGTAATTTTTATCACAGGGTTCATTCTGTCATCAACAATGGATTGCTGATCAGGATCAATACTATAGTCCAAAGCAATTGTTCCTTTTGTACGAACAAAGATTTTAAGAATCAAAAATGCAGCAGCAAACAAAAGTAAAACTTGAAAGCCGAACCCTAAAATGAAAGTCACCCAAAAACCAATGTTTGCAAATTTATTCAATTTGAGTATTCTGCTTGCCCTTGCCAGCATATCTTCCAATCCTGCAGACACCATTACGTTCGCAGTATTGTTTACTATATTTTGAGTATCATAATGGTTATTGTCAATAGCAGGCATTTGTCGGGGTGAAGCAGGATTGACTCCTCTGTTTGATCTTGCACCATTGTTTTTTCCACTTTCTTGCACATAAGAAATACCGGTGCCAGGAATTGATGCTGTTCTCCGGGTAGTTCCTTTTGCAGTCTTAGTTATTCGATAACCCTTAACACCCCAACTATAACCTATTCCAGATTTGCTTAAGTTAATCCTAAAGCCACCGCCTAAATTTATACTTTTTCTATATCTAAATCCCATTTAATTACCTCCTAAGTACTCAGCATAAAACAATATTCATATTAAATTCCATATTATGCGCAAATTCTGCATTTATATATTTAATCTTTTATAGTATTTGTCTATCAAAGTTTACTGATACTATCGTTTATCTGTTAAGTAAGGCATGAACTATATTATTTCCAATTTGTCGTAAGGTAAATATATTTCTTTTAATTCTAATGCAAATGCTACATACATAATCTTGTAGTAATAAACTGTACTTTGCATTGCTCAGTTTTAATTTTACATTTAATAAAATTTACTACTGGCTCAGAAATTCTTTCCACAGGCAGGAACAGCTACACGTAAAGACCTCCCAGTTTTACTTAAGTTCAATTTTATACCAAGATCAATAGATATGTTTTCCAAAATCGAAGTGCATTTATTCAATTCCTAACACAATATTAATATCGTCGCAAGAAACGATTTTCTTGCTGCATCAATCATTTCTTCGCAAGCTTTTTCAGTCAGAGCGAATTCACCCATAATATTTTCCATTTGAATGAGCCTACGCCAAGCTCCTGCAACCTTTACGCCCACAGCCATCTGAGCAGTAATCAGGTTTCCTTCAGATTTATCCCATGTGGTCAAAATCGCCTAGTTTTGAATGTATTTATGTATTAACGACGCTTCTTAGATTGTTCATTTTAATTCAGCTTCTTAGGACGCACTTGATTGATTCATCAACCTTTTCCTATTTCGCTCAATACCACAGCTTTTGACTGCAGCACCAACAGGCAGTTTGAAACCTGCACCTGAATGCCGATTTCGAGAGTCCTACTCTCATCTACTACAAAGCATAATTAATTGCGTTTATTCTCCCTCCTTTTATCGCAATTTCATCTTCATGACACACTTTGACGGTTACCTTTATTCTCCTTCTGTTTTGAGATTAATTTCACATTTTTGAGTCTATTATCTCATGACAAATATCTCTAAGCTAATTGTACTTTATTTGACGTTTGCCGTGAAGGTAATGTTACTTTTAAAAGTATCTGCTGCTAGAAAGTTTACAACCGTTTCAATCCCAAGTATTACATCGGTGAGGTTCTAAAGTTCAGAGCATTTACGAGAATTTGGAAGATTCCCCCTATCAAGTACATAGCGGACTTTCACCGCCTAGTTATTAACTACGTCCGGCGAACCAAAAAAAGCCGGAAATATTACTGAATCCGGCTTTTTTTAATATCAACCAATTTTACTAATAAAATCGTTTACTAAACTTTCAAATTTTTTAGGATTATCTAGCTTAATTTCATTCATTAAATTAATAATAAGTTTTTTGTATTGTTCTTCCATAACTTTAATAATTTCAGCATAAGCGTTTCTATATTGCTCACTATTCAATATTCGCTTATTTAAAATAAGCACCCATTCTTTAGCGTTTTGCAACATCTTAGGTAACGATTTTGCTAATCCATTTAAGTATGTGTTCATTTCATAATCCTCTAAAAAGTGAATCAAACCAAACATAACCTCTTCTTCTTTTGCCGAATCATCAAAGACCAAGAATAAATCTTCCAATATTTCCTTACTTTGGTAATTCGACAACTTTTCCAGTGCATTATCAAATGCCTCACATTCTTCCTGGGTTCTAAGTAATTTATTTTTTTGAAGATCTTTAATATAAGTATTTACATCCATTTTTTTATCTCCTTTTCTGTTTTATGAACCAACTTGGTTGATATTTACGGTATTCTATTGCAAATTGTCTCAAATATGGAAGCATTTCTTTATATAATCCATTCTGTTTATAAATATTTCTAAGATTCTTAAGGTTAAAGGCCAGTGCATCTCTTGGACTCAATGAGTAATAATAGTCTTTTAGTTCTTCTTTTGTCATGAGATAAATTCCTCCTTTTTTAGCTGATTATCTCATGATAATTGCATTAATACTAGGTGTACAGTATTTTACGCTTACTTATATACAGTATTTGACGCTTACTTATAATTAAAGGTCACAACAGTCTAAACCGTGTGACCTTTTAGTTTAATTTTTATTTCTAGTTCTAATTTGTGGTTCAATAATTGGTTTAGTTTTATCAAACAGAACTTCAGAAAAATCAAACTTAGGTACAAGATTTTCTTTATTTTTATACGCTAAAGCTTGCTTCCCATTCCATACAAAAGCATTTTCACCTAAATGTGTCTTTATTTTTTCTCTAATTTCATTTGGTATAGGTTCGAATACATTATCTGTAGTTTGTATGGCTATTACTTTATCTCCTATAGATTCTACCTTATGTGCAGGAGCAGATAATAGTTTCTCTCTTCCGAACAATTCAATATATGGTTCTCCGAAAAAATTCATCCAGTGCAACTCAGGATGCCTAATTGTCAAATCTATCGGCTCAAAAGCACCAAAAATACTTTCATTTACTATTTTCCCATATACCGGTCCAATTAAACATACTAGTTCTCTACACAAACTTAAAAACTTATCAAAATTATCCTTATGTTTTAAATATTCGATATTAACAGAAAACCAAAACCCATTAAAATGGACCTTATTTTCTTTTCTCCAGCTTATCATATAACTTGCTTTACTTCTGCTTGTTGCCTTCATTAAGAGAAGCCCTTCTGCAAACTCATCTTTAGAAGCCTCACGATTCATTTCATTTTCCATCCATACATCAATAACCTCGTTTATATCACTTGGATTATATTGTCTTTTTAAAGGTTCATAAACTCCAAACTTCTGTGGCATAAAATCTTTTCCATATTCATTAATCTTACATATTACATTAGTTGCAAGCTCTCTGTCCTGAAAATTTTTTAAACTCATAAGCTTAAATCCAATTGAGGGATAAGCATAATCCATTTTATTTCACTCCTACCTGAATTATTTTTACTTTGAATACTTCTGCATAATCTATTAGCTCTTTCGGAATTGGTGTATTGCCTAAAGGTGTATAGTAGGTAAGCGTCAAACAGGCCCGCACATGAATGACACAATCATTAATAAAAATGGTTGGAAAAGTTTT
>Ga0134092_1000962_pt1 | contig 26859 bp, 23 predicted proteins | sample 3_6taG_FD_94454 | JGI IMG/M metagenome (GOLD analysis project Ga0134092, IMG submission 94454) | Switchgrass degrading microbial communities from high solid loading bioreactors in New Hampshire, USA - 3_6_20_6_A3 metaG | ecosystem: Engineered > Bioreactor > Semi-continuous > Anaerobic >... | reverse complement strand
GGACACCCTGAAGGGCACCAGGACCCGCGTCAAGGTTTCCGGCGTGAAGTATCCCCGTCCCCAGAACGCCTACGCGTTCCTGCTGGCGGGCGCCGAGCTGATCGGCAGCCGCGCCGCGCCCCAAATCATCGATTCTCTGGACACCATGCGCAAGATCGGCATGATCCCCGCATACAAAGGCTAGTCCCAAGCCAAACCGCCCGGCACATGTGCCGGGCGGTTTTTCGCTTGGGGTTCCGGCGAACCGGACGGGCGGCCTTACGCCTTGGAACCGAAGGAGAGCCGCAGCTGGTTCGCGGGAAAGACAAACCGGTTGAAAAGATACGGCCGGTCGCCGGCGTCGAAGGAAAGCTCGTCGGTGATCAGCACCGGAGAGCAGGGGGGCAGCAGAAGCGCCTGGGACTCGACGGCGTTTGCACCGCCGGCTTCCAGCCATTCCTCCCTGCGGACGGGGGTCAGGCCGAACTTTTCCTGCAGCTGGTGGGTCAGCCTGCCGGTGGGCAGGGCGTCGAGATCAATGCCCTGGCCGTATTCCACGGGCATGTAGTTGTACTGATAGATGCTGGGCACGGTGGAGCTGCGCTTGCGGAAGCGCAGGCGCTCCAGCACAAACATGACGGTCCCCGGCCTGACATTGAAAAGCGAGGTGACCAGATCCGGCGCCCGTTCGTACTTCGCCTTGGTGACCACGGCGTACGCGGTGGGGAGGAGCTGGTCCAGCTTGTCGCGGATGCCGAGGGGGTGGAAGGCCATGGCGGTGCGCGGCGGCGACACAAAAGTGCCCTTCCCCTGGACCCTGTAAAGCAATCCCTCGCCGATCAGCTGAAGGATGACCGAACGGATGGTGCTCCGGCTGACGTTGAACATCGCGCAGCAGTCGCGCTCGGACGGAATGCGCTGATTCTCCTTCCATTCGCCGCTCAGGATTTTTTTGCGGAAGATCTCGTCGATCTGGCTGTGGAGGGTAACGCCGTCCGAAGGGGTTACGGAATAGGGCGCATCGCCCGGTTGCCTGTCGTGGATCATCATCAGCCCTGCCCTCTGGTTTGTGATTAAAAACACAATTTGATTGCCCTTTTATCATAACATACGCGGATGGAAAATGATACTGGATTGTGCGATGCCTTCGGGGCGGCGCCCGAAATGCGAACGGCTCCCAATGGGCCTAAAGCGCCATCCGGTTTGCATCCGCCGGAACCCTCAAAGCGCCCCGTGCGGGCGTTCTAAACGACTCCGCAGAGAACCTGCCGCAAAACTCAGAGGAAGCGCAGAACCGCGCCGGCGTCCAGCAGACGCTCGGGCGCGCCGCGCCGGTTCAGGACGATCAGGGCGCCGTCGTCGTCCACCCCCAGCACCCTGCCGGCGCGCTCCTCACCGCCCAGAAGGTACGCCACGTCCCGCTCCAGGGCGGTGCACCGGTCGCGGAAAACTCCATACACGCCCTGCCAATGCCGCCCAAACAGCCGGAAAAAGCCCTGGCGATCTCCCCCGTAAGCCTTCCGGGGGGGGAAAGATAGGGCGCGTCCAGCGAGGCCGAACCGCCCGCTTCGCCCTCCGGGCGGCCGTTTTCGAAGATGGTCACGGACAGCGAAACGAAGGGGGGAGCTTTTTGCGAAGGCCTGCACGGCGGGTCGCGCCAGCACCCTTCCTTCCAGCAGGACGTCCGCAGGCCAGCCGATGGCGGTTTTGCGGGGCGTGAGCCGTTCTACCGCCATGGCGCAGGCGGCCGCGGCCATGACGGAAAGCGTCAGGGGGTGCAAAATGGCGCCGTCCGCCCCGGGCAGAAGGGCAAGGCGGGCTGCGGCGGCGTTTTGCTCCGCTGCCCTTTCGCGCAGGGCGGACAGAATCAGCGGCCCGCCTTCGCCCGCGCCCAGAACGCGGAAGGCCGTTTCCGCCAGCGAGTCCACAGCATCGAAAGCCCGCACCGGGATGCCCGGGCAGGCTGCTTCGATGTCGGTCTGCAGTTTTTGCGCGGCGGTTACCATCGCTTCTTTCTGGTAAAGGCGGCCTTCAGGGTGTCGTCCAGCAGCCTGGCGTCCGCGAAGGGCAAAAACGGCATCGCGGCGGAGATGCCCTCCTCCCGCATCACGGCCATGGCGATACGGCTGACGGACGCCTGGCTCATGAAGGGCGCCAGCGCCACGAGCTGGGAGGCGTCCTCGCCGCTGTGCAGCAGCTTTTCCGCGATCCGTCCTAATACCGACTGATCCACAAAGGGCGCGATGGCGGCAAGGTGGGAGGCGTCCTCCCCCTCGACGGCAAGCTGCTCGGCGATGCGGCCCAGGGTCTGCCCGTCCAGAAACGGCGCGATGGCGGCAAGGCTGGAGGCGTCCGCTCCTTGGGCGCAGGCTTTTTCGGCGATGCGGCCGAGGGCGTCCTCGCCCAGAAAGGGGGCGATGGCGGCGAGCTCGCCGAAAGAGTCGCAGCTTTCCGCCGCCTCGAGGGCGATTTCCTCCAGCACCTCCTGGCTCACAAAAGGCGCCAGCGCCGCGAGCTCTTCAATGGAGAGGTCCCCGCTTTGGGCGATCCTGTCCGCCTGTTCGGGGCGGAGCAGGGGGGCGACTTCCGTGATTTCCTCCCCGGACATGCGGGGCGGGGCTTCGTCCTTTTCCAGCTTTTCCAGCAGGTTTGCCGCCTGCCTGTTGCCGAGGATCTCGTCCACGGTGGTGTTCAGCGCCGCGGCGAGCTCAGACAATCGGGAAATATCCGGCATCGTCTGGCCGCGCTCCCAGTTGGAGACCGCCTGGAAGCTCACGCCAAGACGGTCCGCAAGCTCCATTTGCGTAAGGTTCGCAGCCTTTCTCATGCGCGAGATATTTCCGCCAATCTTCTTCATGTCGAACATGGTGCACGCGTCCTTTCCTTATTCGCTGCAGAAATTTCAGCATCCTTGAAACCTCCCGGTTCCGGTGTGATGCCTTCACTTTAGCCCGCAGCGGCGAAACATCCCAGCAAACGGCGCTTGAAATGCACCCAAAATCCGCTCAAGCGACGCTTGAGTCGCCCCATTATACCACAAAAGCGCCTTTTCCCGGAACGGGTGCTCAAAATCATCCTGTTTTTATAAGAAATGGTTCTTTATTGTGACCAAACTGTGACTCCCCGGTGGCTAAATAGCAATAAAGAAGACTGGACAAGAATGCCAAACCGGGAGGATACACCAGTGAAAATCAGGAGAATCTGCAGCCTGTTCATCGCAGCGGCGTTGATCTTCTCGCTGTTGCCGCTTGGGGCGATCGCCACGGACGAGGAGGATTTCTCCGGCCCGGCGCCCGTCCTGGCGGCGGATGACGGGCAGAATGGCGGAGAGGAATCCGCCCAGCCGGAGGAGACAACCGAGATTCCCGAAGGCGAACCCGAAGAGGAGGGCGCCCTTCCTTCCGATGTGATTGGCACGCCCGGTGAGGAGCAGGGCGGCCAGCAGGAGGGCCCCGGCTCCAATGAGAGCGAAGGCGGGGAGGCCGGCCAGCCCGGATCGGGTGACGAAGCCGGCGCCGGCGGCGAAACCGGCGAGCCTGCCGAAGGCGAACCCGCGGAAGGCGGGCAGGGCGAACCTGAAGAAGGCGAACCCGCAGAAGGCGAAGAGGGCGAGATTGAAGAAGGCAACACCGAGGAAGGCGAAGAGGGCGAGCCCGCAGAAGGCGAAGAAGGAGAAGAAGGCGCCGAGGGTGAAGAGCCTGCCGAACCGGTGGACGTGACCGCCCTTTTTGGCGAGGAGCTGGCGGACTATATCGAAGACCTGCTGGCAAAAGAGGATTACGAATCCATCATCGCCTTGCTGGGCGCTTTGTCCGAAGAACAGATTCAGAGTCTTGTTGAAATTGGAAGGCCGGGCCTGATTCTTGACGAGCTGGCCTCTCACAGGGATGGACATCAAGAAGAGGAAGCGTTCGACGAACTTTTCCCAGCGTCCGAAATTCCTATTGGCCCCGTCATCCGCGGCAACTCCGGTTCTTCCGGCGCTGCCGGCGGGCTGATGGCCGGACCCGCGGCCTTTGGCAAGGGCCTGATGATGATGACGGAGTCCTCCCCCTCCCTGCCCGGCTTTGTGGCGCCCCCGGATGGCCTGACGGTCACCAAGACCGCGACCGTGCAGGGCAGTCTGAGCAACGGACGTCAGTTTTTCCAGCTGGACCTGAGCGCTTCCTCCCAAAGCGACATCGTCACCGAGCGCGTACCCGCGGACATTACTCTCGTGCTGGACGTTTCGGGAAGCATGAGCGATAGGGTGACAACCTATACCTACACGCCGATCAACTCCGGATACAACACGAATGCTACCTATTACATTGACCTCGATCCCGGCCCCGGAACAAACTGGCAAGCAGTAACGCATTGGGCGCATATCTTCGGGCCTAACCACTGGGCTACCAGTCATAAGTTGTTTGGCGATGGGTGCGACGTAGTATACCCCACGCCCGGCGGCACAGGAGAGAACGGGCAGTATCAGTTCTACACCAGAACTTCTTCATCCTTTGTGAAACTTACGGCCCTGAAAACAGCCGTCAACAACTTCCTTGCGAGCGTGCTGGCGAATTCCCCGGACAGCAGGGTTGCCATCGTCACATACGCCGACGATTCATTGATCCGGACTGGCGGCGTGAGCAATGCGCTGCTCCCCGTCAAGGGCTCGAACGGCGGTTTGAACGGCAATCTGACCAGCGTGGTGAACGGGCTGGGCGCAAATGGCGCCACACGGTCAGATCTCGGCTTTGCCAACGCCGCGAAGATCTTCCAGGCATATAACCAACCTGAAACTGAAGAAAGGAACAGGGTGGTCATCCACTTTACGGATGGCGAGCCCACCACGTACAACACATTCAGCAATCAAGTAGCGGCGGACGCCATCCGCTGGGCCAAGGTGCTGAAAAACGCCCGCGGCGCATCGACCGATGTGAGCGACAACCTGCGGTTCCCGGCAACTGGGTTGGGTTCCTCCACGGGAACAGCCACCATCGATAACACCACAGGCTGCGGCGCGACGGTTTACACCATCGGCATTTTCCCCGCAAATGTGGACAGCAGAGTCCATGAGTATATGTGGCGCTGCTCCAGCGAATCGCCCGAAAGCGCCCCGAAGAGCGACTCGAACCCTGACTATACGCCCAACGCTCCGGGCAACATGGGCTATTACCTGACGGCGGACAGCGCGGACTCCCTGAACGACATCTTCCAGGGGATTTCCAGGGAGATGGGCAAGTCCTTCAAGAACGTCGCCGTGCGGGACTACATCAGTTCCAACTTCGAACTGTGCGACGAGAACGGTCAAGCCATTGATGTGTCCAGCACGGACGCGTACAAGATCGGCAGGGACGATTACGGCCTCTACGTCGAGTGGGAGAATGTCAGCATCGAACCCGGCAAGACGCCGTTTACGGGAACGATCTACGTCCGGCCGAAGGACGACTTCATCGGCGGCAACAACGTGCCGACCAATATTGAGGGTATCTCCGCCATTTACAATGGAAGCACGATTGTCGCCTCCTTCCCCGTGCCAAAGGTCAACGTGCCCATCGTCCTGGGCAGCGGTGAACGTGAGGACTACATCTACCTGGGCGACAGCATTACGGAAACCATGGTCAACACGGCCGAGGCGGACCTGCTGAATGACATCCTCGGCGGCCCGAACCGTGGCATGGGCAACACCCTGATCACGGCGTGGGATCACAACCCCAGCGGCGAAAAGCCCGAAAGCGCAAAAGATCATACGTATACGCTGAACGTGAAGGTCACGCCCGAGGAGGCAGAATCAACGAGCGTCGGCACTGAGGCCGAAGCAACCGAAGCTGAGGGAACCTACACGGTGCACGTCCGCGGCGCGACACTGCAGCCCTACTCGTGCACCATCCTGCTGGGCCGCACCGCCGATTTGAAGAGCGAGCTGAGCAGCCGGCTGGAATGGAACCAGATTTCAGGCAGGACGCCGCCGACGGATGGCATCACGTACACCCTGGACAGCGCAGAATTCGAGAATCCCAAGCCTGAAAGCAAAGGCACTTACACCTATAAAGTGAAGGCGTACCGGAACAACATCGAGCTCGCAAGTGCCGCTTTTACGGTGGAAGTCGTCGCCCCGGAATTTGGGGACAGGACTTACAACGTCCTCCTCGGGATGAACCTCGGCCAGGCGAAGCCCGACTCCTTCACAGAGCCCGGGATCGGCATCGACTACGGCAGCATTACGATGCAGTACGATGAAGGCGAGATTGAGTACGAGCCGAGGCTGAGCGCAAATTACGTACCGACGGGCGACGAGACCGTGACAGTCACCGTCAAGTACAAGGACAGCAACATTGTGATTGGCAGCGCGGACGTCACCATCAAGGTGTACCACGCCACCTTTACCGGAAAGACTTTCAACCTGCTGAAGGGCGAGCCGGCTTTGAATGACGGCTATACAGCCGCTAGGGACGGGATTGATCTGGATAACATCGAATATCCTCAGGAAGCTAACGAACTCGGTCTTGCATATCCGGTTAAAAACCTGATCTGCGAGAGAGACATAACGAAGGGCGGCGTCGATCCCGAAGACCCCGTGACCATAGACACGACCAACTACATCAACGTCTATTACGGAAACGCCGAGAGCGGCACCCTGCTCACCCAGCAGCCGGTTTCGGTCCAGTTCAACGTCTTCAACCCAACCTTTGAAGACAGGACCTTCGTCCTCTTCTACGGCGAGACGGTCAAGGCGGCGCACCCCGCTGTCACGTTAAATAATGTGATCGAGGCTCAAAAGCCCGTCGGATGGACAAATGACACCCGCTGGGAAGCCTATGTGGAGCATCTGACGGGCGTTACGGAAGAAGGATATGAAAATGCCCTGGAGACGGTCTTCGAGCCCGGAAGCCCGGACGACGATTATGTAGCCGATCGCTTTACGATGACGATCAAGTACGGGGACACCGTCGTCACCGACGACTCTGACCTCCCGGAGGTCGTCATCAAGGTGGTGCCCTGCACACTGACCATCAACGTGAGCGCGAGCGCCAACGGGTATGGCAGCATTGATGGCGACCAGACCTTCCTGTTCCAAATCACCGGCCCGGGGAACGAGGTCTTCTATGAGTACATCACCCTCGACGGTAAAACGCAGGCGTCCAGAACCATCACCGGCCTGAAAAAGGGCACCTACAAGGTTACGGAGTTGAACAGCTGGTCCTGGAGGTTTAGCCCAACGAGCGCGCAGGATGTCAAACTGGGCGATCGCACCGGCGAACTTGACCTTGACGGCGCCCTGGAAAAGGCTTCGGGCAAGGCGGACTTTGCCGAGCAGAAGGTCAACGACGACTGGCTGGGAGACGAGGCGGCGCCCAAGCCCCTTGACTTCCCCCCGCGCGCGCAGGGCGTAACAGCGGCCGCCATCCTCCCCGGCAAGGAAAACGGCATGCCGGAAAGCGGACCGGCGCAGGCATGAGGATATGACTGAATGAACCAGGAAGCAAAACGGATTTGGAACATCGTCTCCGGCATTCTGGTGGGCATCGTGGTGCTGCTGGCGGTGGTCATCGCCGGGCCGAGGCTCATCGGCTTTCAGCCCTACGCGGTGCTCTCCGGAAGCATGGAACCGACCTATCACGTGGGCTCATTGATCTACGTGCAGCCCTGCGACGCTTCACAGGTCCAGGTGGGTGACCCGATCACCTTCGTCCTCAACGAGGATCTGGTGGTCGCCACCCACCGGGTGGTCCGCATCGACGAGGCGAACCAGCGGTTTTACACCAAGGGCGACGCCAACGACGCCGAGGATGGTTCGCCCGTGCACTTCAACAACCTGATCGGCAAGCCCGTCTTCACCCTGCCGTATCTGGGATACGTGTCCAACTTCCTGGAGACGACCAAGGGCAGGATCATCGGCATCACCATCGTCGTCGCGCTGCTGCTGCTGGCGTTCTTGCCGGACATGATGACGGCGGGCCAGCGCAAGGGCGGGGCGGAGAACGAGGAAGACGGCGGGAAGGGCGGCAGCCCGAACAACCGGATTGACAAGTTTGGAAGGGCGGGGCGAACCACCCATCCGGACGTGCAATACCCCGCAAACGAGGAGGCGAAACAATGAACAGGAAGAAGCTTTTGACCGTGGGTGTCGCCGCGCTCATCGCCGCACTGGGCACTGCGGGGGCGTCCGCCGCATGGCTGACGTTGTCCACCAGCGCGGACAACAGCATGACGCCCGCAACGGTGGCGATTCAGGTCCACGAGGAGCAGAGCCGGTCCCCGGCCGAGGCGGGAACTTCGGTAACGAAGACGGTTACTGTTAAAAACCTTCCCAGGGAGGCGGGCGGCCCCCCCAGAACCTACGCCTACATCCGCGTGGCCATCGTGCCCGTCTGGCGGAACGCGGACGGCACCGGCGCGGGGCTGCCGGCAGACAATCTGAACCTGACGGTCCGCGGGGAAGGCTGGGCAGGCAAAACTTCCGCGGACGGTTTCTTCTACTACTATTTCAAAAACCCCGTGAAGCCGGGTGAATCCACCAAAGAGCTGACCATTACCTGCACGCCCACCGACCTGACGGACGCGTACGCGGGCAAAAAGCTGGAAATCACCGTCCTCGCCTCCGCGGTGCAGGCCGTCGGCGACGCGAAGTACGAATGGCTACCCACGGACGCGGACTCGCTGCTCGAACCTCTGCCGACGCCGGCGCCTTAGCCGCAGCAGTGAAGGCCAACGACAAGACAGGAGAATGACCCATGAAAAAGAAAGTTCTCGCACTGGCGGCCGCGGTCGCCATACTGGCCATCGCGACGGTGGGCGCCTCCCTTGCCTGGTTCACGGACACGGCGGAAGCCGCCAACACCTTCACCGTGGGCAACGTGTCCATTGCGCTGGATGAAGCCAAGGTGGACGAGTTCGGCAAAAAGCTTACTGGCGGGCAGGCGGAAAGGGTATCGTCCAACAGCTACCCCATCGTGCCCGGCGACGTGCTGGACAAGGACCCCACGGTCACCGTCAATGCCGGCAGCGCCGCCTGCTACGTGTTCGTGCGTGTCGACAACCAGCTGAGTCCGTATGCGACCCTGGACATTGATAAGGACTGGGTGCCGGTGGACGGCCACAATTATCCCGGGCTTTATCGGTACAAAGTCGTGGTTTCCGGAGCGGATCAGGGCCCCGTCAAGCTCCCTCCGGTGTTTGAACACGTGACCATCCAGGGCAAAGGGCTGAGCAACGAAACTCTGAAAACCCTGAAGAATAAAAAGGTCGCCGTTACGGCCTTCGCCATCCAGGCGGACAACATCGACACTGAGGAAGCGATTCTGCAGGCGTGGGAGACTTTGACGCAACCCTGACGGTCACAGAGTTGACGAAACATAAGAATTCCCATATCATCATGACAACCGGACGATAAACCCGCCGCCGGGAGGAAAGAGGACGCAATGAACACCAAAAAGACACTGCGCATCGCCCTTGCCGCACTGATCGGCGTTTCCTGCCTGCTGTGCGGCCTGTCCACGGCCTTCGCCGCCGCCGCCGTGACGGTGACGATCAACCCGAATACGAATTACGCGGTCATCACCTTCCCCAACGAGGAGAAGGACCTGTTCGACAGCTTCAAAAATCTCATGCCGGGGGACAGCCGCGAGCAGGAAATCCGCATTGTCAACAACACCGGCGGGCCAATGGAGGTTTTCCTGCGCGCGGAAGCGCCGGACGAGGAGCACAGGGCATTCCTGAACCAGCTGGAGATGGTCGTCATCCTCAAGAGCAACGGCTTTACCCAGGACGCTGAAATCGCCAGCTACGGACGACCCGACGAACCGAAGCTGGGCGAACAGGGCGAGAAGGGCAAACTGACGAGCGACGTATCCCTCGGGACGGTTCCCGCCAACGCCGCCGCGACCCTGCTGGTCAAGCTGTACGTGCCCACCACGCTGGGCAACGAGTTCGCCGGCAGGACCTATAAACTGCCCTGGACCTTCAAAGTGGAGGACAGAACCGTTCCGGAGCCGCCGCTGCCGCCCGCCGTCGTGACGCCGACGCCCACGCCCGTGCCGACGGAGGAGTTTGAGACGGACGAGATTCCCACCGACGAAGCCCCCACGGATATTTTCGAGGAGGAAGTTCCCCTGGCGCCGCCCCAGACCGGCGACGCCGCGCCTTCCCACGCGCTGTTCGCGGCGCTCTCCCTCGCGGGTCTGCTGATGGCGGCGGCGGTGTGGAAACGGGCGAAGAAAGCCTGACCGGCATGCCCGCCGCAAAGCAAAACGCTAAAAGACAGAAGAACAGCGAAACGCAAAAAGGCCAGCTTGAACTGGCCTTTTTTGCTTGGTTTCTTGCGGGATCAACAGCTCAGGAGAACAGCGAAAGAAGCGAACTTCCCGACCCGCCGGACAGGGCGAAGGCGCCGAGCAGCAGCGCGGCCTGAACAAGGGCGAAAAGGGGCAAAAGCCACGGGAAGGGCGGCTTTTTGGTCTTGTGGCGGAACACCTGCATGCCAAGAAAGGCGCCGATCCCGCCAAAACAGGCGGCGACCAGCAGCAGCGTGCGCTCCCGAATGCGCCGCGCGCCCAGCTTCGCCGTGAGCTTGTCCACCCCCATCAGCACAAAAGCCAGGGCGGAACAGGCGCACATCGCCGAAGCCAACGGCAGCTGCACCGCGGCGGCGATTTCACGGACAGCCATTGGTCACCAGATTGCGGCTTTTCAGCTCCGCCCAGACGCGGCGGGAAATCGCCTCCGGAGAAAGCAGCCTGCCGTCCTCCATGCAGGGGATGACCGCAAAATTGCCCTGCCGCCGCGCGATGGAAAGATACCGCTCCCGGGCGCGCAGCAAAAGCCCCTGCTGCGCCTCGTAAACGTCCCGCGCGCCGGCGGAAATGTAGTCCCGCGCGCCCTTTTTGTCCACGTTCTGCTGGGCGAGGGCGGGGTCCACGTCCAGAAGGACATACAGGTCCGGCTCCGGAAGGCCCAAGGTGCCCTGCTCCAGCTCGTGCACCCAGTCCCAGATGTCCCCCGTTGTTTCGTCGATGGGGCGGACGCTCTGGTACACCGCGTTGCTGGGGGTAAAGCGGTTCAAAAGCAGGTAGTCGGAAGCGCCGTCCACATAGTCCTTGAAGGACTGCCAGCGGTCCAGCGCGAACCACAGGCACAGGGATTTGGCGTCAATCTGATCGGCGCGGAGGCTCTCACCCTTCAAAAGGGCGCCGATCTGCCTGCCGAAAAAGCTGCCGTATTCCGGAAAGGACTTGACGGACACGGAATACCCGCACTGGGAGAGCCTTTTGCGCAGCAGCTCCAGCTGCAGGGTCTTCCCGCTGCCGTCGATCCCCTCGATGGCGATGATGGTGGTTCGGTTCAAGCTCGTTTCTCCTTCCTTGCGGCGCAAAAAAAGCGCGTCGGAGGGCGCGGCGTGGCGCAAAGCCCCTTTGGTGGGGCGAAGGGGTTATTCGGTCCGCTGCTGCCCTTCGGGGTTATGCGTGGCGGCGCGCGGGTGGGTTATGTACCAGTCCGGACCGAGGTTGCCCTCCCGCCAGTGCTTGCGGCAGAGGCCCACATAGCGGTCGTTGGCGCCCAGCACGATCTGTTCGCCCTCCCGCAGGACGTTGCCGTTTTCGTCGAAGCGGGCGTTGTAGGTGGCCTTTTTGCCGCACCAGCAGATGGTCTTGACCTCTTCGATGGTGTCCGCCCAGGCGAGCAGCCACTTGCTGCCCTCGAACAGCTCGCCGCGAAAATCCGCCCTGAGCCCGTAGGCGATGACGGGCACGCCCTCGTCGTCCACGATTTCCACCAGGCGCTCCACCTGTTTTTTGGTCAGGAACTGCGCCTCGTCCACGATGACGCAGTCATACTGCCGAACGTCGCGGTCGTAAAGGGCGTCGAAATACTCGCAGGGCGCCGAGAGGCCGCAGCGGGAGGTGACGATGCGGTCACCGTCCCGCTTGTCCAGCTCGGGCTTGACGAGCAGCACCTTCTGGTTGCGCTCCTCGTAATTGTAGCGCACCATCAGCGCGTTGGCGCTCTTGCTGGAGCCCATCGCGCCGTATCGGAAGTACAGTTTTGCCATGTTTACAGCACCTTGTTGATCTGGTTTCCCGCCAGCCAGGACGTGACGTTCTCAAAGGCGATTTTGGCCCGCTCTTTCATGGACTCGGCGGTGGCGTAAGCGATGTGCGGCGTCACCAGCACGTTGGGCACGTTCAAAAGGGGGTGGGTGGGGTAAATGGGCGGCTCCTTCTCGAACACGTCCACGGCTGCGGCGGCGATGCGGCCGTCCCGCAGGGCGATGGCTAGGGCGGCAACGTCCACCACCGGGCCGCGGGCGGTGTTGACGAGGATGGCGCTGGGCTTCATCAGCTTGATGCGCCGCGCGTCGATGAGGTTTCGGGTTTCGTCGGTCAGCGGCACGTGCAGCGTGACGATGTCCGACACCGCCAGCAGATCGTCCAGCGGCAGATAGGCAACGCCCAGCTCCTTTGCCCGCTGTTTTTCGGTGCGGGAACTGGCCACAAGTTTGCACCCGAAGGGCTGCAGCAGCTCCGCCACGCGCAGCCCGATGGCGCCGGTACCCACGATGCCCACGGTCTTGCCCCGCAGGGTGGTGCCGACAAGCCCATCCTTGGTGCCGCCCTCGCGGCAGCGGGCGTCGCAGGCGAGCACGTTGCGCAGGCACGCGATCATCATGCACACCGCCAGCTCCGCCACGGAATCGGTGGCGTACCCGGCGGCGTTGCTGACGGCGATGCCATGCTTTTTGCAGGCTAAAAGGCCGATATGGTCCACGCCGGTGAAGGCGACGGAAATGAACTTGAGGTTGGGCAGGGCATCGATCACCTCGTCGCTCAGCCGCTTGTTGGCGAGCATGACGATATCCGCGTCCTTCGCCTGTTCGATGGTCTCCGCGTCGATGTGGGTCAGCGGATGGGCGGCAAAGGAATGCCCCGCGGCGATCAGAGGCTCCGCGAGGGAAGACAGTTCCTCCTCGGGGATTCCCAGGGGTTCCAGCAGAACGATGTTCATGACAATCCTCCAGTCAAACCATGCGACGCACAATGCGCGATACTGCTCCACGCCATCATACCACAATTTCGCCTTCAGAGAAAGAAGAACGGGCCCAGCGCGCCGCGCGAAACGCAAAAATGCGCCCGCAGGGCGCTCCCTGCGGGCGGTTCCTTTTTACTTGGTGCGGATTGATGTTATTCGGTGCGGATGGCGGCAAGGGGACTGAGGCGCATCGCCTTGATGGAGGGGTACAGGCCGGACACCATGGACACCACCACCGAAAACGCCAGCGCGCCCAGGCTCAGCCACACGGGGATGACGGAGCGCAGACCCATGTCCGCCAGGAAGTGGTTGTTCAAAATGGCGCCCAGGCTGTAGCTCACCCCCACGCCGATGACGCCGCCGAAAAAGCCGATGTACGCCGATTCGGAGAGGAAGAGCAGCAGAATGTCCTTCATGCGGCAGCCCAGCACCTTGATGACGCCGATCTCCTTCGTGCGCTCGTAGATGGCCATCATCATGGTGTTCATGATGCCGATGGCCGCCACCAGCAGCGCCACGCCGCCGATGGCGCCCAGCAGCGCCCGCAGGCTCGCCGAGGACTCCTGCACCTGCTTGAGCACGTCCCCCAGGCTGGAGGTGCCGTAGCCCATTTCCTGAATCTGTTCGGCAATTTCGGTGACCACGTCCACGTTTTCCGCCATCACCCAGGCGTAGTCATAGGTGGTGTTTTCGTCGCGGTAGACGTAGTTCTTGTTCGCCCGCATCAGCTTTCTGAGGGTGTCCACGTCGGTGTAGGCGCTGTTGTTCACCTCCCAGTCGGTGCTCTCCTCGAGAATGCCCGTCACCTTGACGTTGTACATCTTGCCGGGCTTGGTGGAGCCGTCGCTGTACCACCAGGGGTAGACGTTCGCGCCGTCGAAGGTCAACCGGATGCGGGAGGTCATGGGGTTGACCCGCGGGTTGCCGTTGCGGTCGAGGGCTATTTCATAGGTGTTGACGTTTATGAAGCCCATGGCGAACTGGGAGCCCACCACCATCTCGATCACCGAGCCGCCGGCGGAGGAGAACATCTCGCCCTCGGCCAGCTTGATGCCGAACACCTCGGCGTACTGCGGGTCGATGCCGAAAATCTGGTTGCTGGCGAAGAACTTGCCGGACTTGAAGTACGCCGAATAGGTGGACAGCACCGGCGTGACCGCCGTCACGCCCTTCATGCCGCGGAAGGTCTCGATGGCCTTGTCGTTGATGTCCACCGTTTCCGGCCCGCTGTCATAGCGGGAGATGCTGACGACCTTTCCGCCGCCAGCCTCCATCTGTTCGTAGTACTTGTTCCAGTTCTGGGGGCTGACGGTGATCTTGGTCAGGCTTCCCGCCTCGGAGAGGCTCTCCTGATAGCTGACGTTGATGCCGATGCCCAAAGACACCATGACGACGATGGACGCCGTGCCGATGACCATGCCCAGCACGGTCATAAAGGCGCGGAGCTTCCGCCGCCAAAGGTTCATAAACGCCATGCTCAGCGTATCCAGAAAGGTCATGCGGCTTCCAGCTCCTTTTCGCGCTTGGCCTTGGCGCGCTTGCGAAGGATGACGACGAGCACCGCAATGCCCGCGGCGCCCACGCCGCCGATCACATACCACGCCCATTCGGGGAAGCCGGCGTTCGGCGCGGGCATGGGCTCATAGGTGCCCCAGTCGCCGCCTTCCATGCCGCCGGAGAAGTCAAAGGGCTCCTGGATGTATACCGTGAATTCCTTTTCAATCTCGTAAACCGCGCCTTCCTCGTCCTCAAAGGAGACGACGAAGGTGCCGAACAGGTCGCCGGACTGCAGGGGAATGATGCTGACCTCGGCGGTGTTGGAGCTGCCGGAGGCCATGTTGCCGCCGTAGTAGCCTTCCTCCAGGCGCATGGTGTCGTTCTCGCTCTTGAGCTTGAGCGTCACGTTGTAAAGCTGGGACTTGCCCTTGTTGTAGAAGGTGACGCTGGCGTAGAAGGGCGTGTTCACCGTGGCGCCCTCGACGTAGATCACCGGTTCGTCCACGGTGACGCGCATCTGCTGCTTGATGGGGATGGTCAGCACCTCGCTGGAGGTGAAGGAGTTCACGCCCGCGTTGTTGTACTCCATGGCGACGGTGAGCAGGTGCGCCTTGCTGGCGGCGTCCGCCGCGGTCTGCAGCGAGATGGTCTGGGTGGTTTCCTCGCCGGGCGTCAGCTTGCTGATGAACAGGGTGTTGCTGCCGCCCCGCGAGGGGAGGATGGCGCCCTCGTCGTTCTTGAAGGTCAGCTTCAGGTTTTTGACGGTGTCGGTGTCGCTGGCGTTCTTGATGGTGAAGGTCAGATCGAACTCGCTGCCGGCATACAGGGGGTTGGGCGTGTCGTAGGAGGTGATGAGCAGCTTGGGCTGCACCACCAGCTGGTCCGGGTCGGTGATGACGTTGTTGTCCACGTACCCCTTGCGGATGTTGACGTAGCCGGTCAGCTCCGTCTGGTGGGTGACGCCGTCCGCGTCGCGGTAGATCACCGAGTATTTGACCGCCTTGACGCCGCTGGTGGCCTTCGAAGCGATCTTGAAGGTGTATTTCACGTCCGCCGTTTCGCCGGCCTTCAGGGAATCGATGGTCCTGTCGTAGCTGACGGAGCCGATTTCAAAGGGGAAGGCGTTCACGTCCGCCGAAAGCTGGGGGTAGATCTCGATGCCGGTGATGGTCCTGCCCGAGCGGTTCTTGATGGGCAGGACGACGGTGACGGTGTTGCCCGCGTCGCCGGTGGGGGTGCTGACGGTCTTGCCGGAGCTGTCCCTTCCCACCAGCACCAGGGGGGAGGAAGTGTCCTCCTCGCCCGCTTCCTGCGCGCCGTACACCGTCAAGAACACGGTGACGGGATGCTCGAAGTACTTGCCGTTCTCGGTGTACGCCGCGATGAAGGTGATGATCTTGGTGCCGTTGGTGGCCTTGGACGAAACGGTAAAGTCAAAGGAGACGGTGTGCTTCCCGCCGGAGGGCATGGAGCCGATGTACTTCGTCATGTTGTTGGAGGTGATCTCGAAGGGGTATTCCTCCACGCTGGTGCTCACCTTCGGCCAGATCTGCGCGTTGCCCAGCATCAGCGCGCTGCGGTTGTAAAGGTTCAAGGTCAGGCGCACGCGCTCGCCGGGCTTGCCCTTGACCACGGGGCTTTCCTTTGTGGGATCGAGGATGATGGCGGAAAGGTCGTTGCTGATGACGTCGTCATCCGACTCGCCGGGGTTGTAGGTCTCGGCGGGGGTGGTCTTCTGCAGCGCGATGGGGTCCAAGTCCTCGTACTTGCTGGCGCCGCCCTCGGTGTAGTACACGCGCAGGGTCAGATTGTAGACGCCGGGGGAGAGGAAGGGGCTGACGTTCACGTCCGCCGTGTAATCGTGGCTGCCGGCGGGGACGGTGCTGTTCAGCGTGGTGGACGTGATGTAAAACCCGTTGTGCATGGACACGATGCTGACGTTGGTCAGTTCGCTCGCCGCGTCAATCCGGAAGGAAATGGTGGTGGAGTTGCCGTAAAGCGGCGGGTTGGAGGAATTGAGGTGCATCCGGGTTCCCTCCGCCAGCGCGGCGGCGGGGGCAAGGCACGCGAGCAGAAGAAGGGCAATAAGGGCGAGACTGATGTTCCTTCTCATGGCATAAGGCTCCTCTGGTCTTGAATATGCTGCATGGATTGCGTTTCCGGTTCAGGGGAAGGGGTTTGCGGCGCGCCGCGGGCGTTGACCGTCATGTCGATGATGCGGCCGTCCAGCATGTGGATCACCTTATCGGCGTAGGCCGCCATGGAGGGGTCGTGGGTGACCATGATGAAGGTCTGGCGGCGCTGCTTCATCAGGCCGGTGATGAGTTCCATCATCTCTTCGGAGGTTTTGGAGTCCAGGTTGCCGGTGGGCTCGTCGGCGAAGATGATCTTCGGGTTGAGCACCAGCGCCCGGGCCAGCCCCGTGCGCTGCTGCTGGCCGCCGGACATCTGGGAGGGCTTGTGCTTCGCGTGGGTGGCGAGGCCCACGGCCTTCAGCATCTCCATGGCCCTCTTCTCCCGGGCGCGCCGGCCCAGGCCGCGGAAGGTCAGGGGCAGCGCGGTGTTTTCCAGCGCGGTCAAGCTGGGGATCAGGTTGAAGGACTGGAACACGAACCCGATGTTCTTCTGGCGGAAGAGAATCAGCTCGGATTCCTTCATCTTTTCCACGTGCTTGCCGGCGATGATGATCTGCCCGGAGGTGACCGGCTCCAGCCCGGCCATCAGGTTCAGCAGGGTGGACTTGCCCGAACCCGAGCGCCCGACGATGCAGCAGAACTCGCCCTCTTCGACGGTGAAGCTCACCCCGTCCAGCGCGTGCAGGGCGGTGGCGCCCACTTTGTAAATCTTTTTGACGTCCTTGACTTCAATCATGGGCATTGCGGTCACAATCACCTTCCAAATCCAAAGATGCCGGCGCCGGGCGGGGCTGCGCGCGCCCTGCGGCGCCGATGGAACAACGCCGGCGGATCAATCAAATCCCAGCAAAAGGATATACGATACAGACGGAATAAATGTTGCAGAACGGACAGCGACAATCCCATTGTGGCACGGCTGGCAGGGATTGGCAAGACAGGTGCGGTGACGAAATAGTCATCTTGCGTAATTAAAATGTAAAAGAACTATGAACGCCGCCCGCGCAAAACATGGGCCATTCCCGCAATTTTTTGGGGCTTTCGGAATATTATGACATAATAAGCAGCAAAATGAAAGCAAAAGTAACAATATATTAACAAATTATACATCAAAGTCGTGATTTTGCGCCCGGCGGCCGCCTTGATTGCCAGAAAAAACTGGTGTACAATTGGAAAAGGTCGGGGAGCGCAATGGACGCACCCGCCAAACAAGATCTGGAGGTAGCACCATGTCCAAACTGTTCAAGAGATCTTTGGCGCTGCTGGCGGTGCTGACACTGCTGTTTGCCCTTGCCGTGCCCACCGTTTTCGCCGAAGGCACCGAAGAGGAAGAACTGCCCGAAGAGGGCGAAGAGATCGAAGAACTGCCCGACGAGGATATCGACGAGGGCGAGGAAGAAGTCCCCGAAACCGGCGACTTTGCCCAGGCCGGCTTTGCTGCCGCCGCCGTTGTGGTTGCCGCCGGCGCCCTGACCTTCACCATGAAGAAGGCGCGGGACTGATTCCATCCTGCGGTGCAACGCCACAAGTGAGATCACCTCAAAGCGGACCGCGCTTTGAGGTGATCTTTTTTTGGCGTTGGAAATATGCATGGGTGACGCACCAGGTGTCACCAGAAACATACTATGTATTGGAGCAATGCATGATGCTCAATCCGAAAAAAGAAGGTGGGATTTTCAGTGGCATGCAATCCGTCCAATACGGGACATAAGATCTGGCTGGTAAACGGCTTCAACCCGCAGGACGCCTGTTTCATCATCGACGACGGCCAGGTCGTGCAGAACCAGTCCTTCGTCCTGAGCCGGCTGATGGTGAACGCGGGCAAGCTGACGAACCCCGTCGTCAGGCTTGACTTCACCTGCATCGTGTTCTTCGAGTCGGAGGACGAAGAGGGACCCGAGCACGAGGTGGAGGTGGATCTGCTCTTCAAGCTCATCCGGGTGCAGGAGGGCAATGCGGAAGTGCTCCGGACCTTCCGGTACCTCTACGAGGTGGACGTCGAGAACGGCATCGGCGAGCTGGAAGTGGAGATGAGCGAGTCCTTCGCGTTCTCGTACACAGACAGGCCGTGCCCCAGGTGCAGCGAGTACCTGGTCGTGGTGGAGGGCGGGGACTTCGAAGGGGAGTTCGACGCGCTGCGCGTCGTTTCGCCCCACCTGAGTGCCATCGTCCAGGGAATCGGCTGACGGCACCCGAAAAGCGGCGAAGAAAAACCGGCGCCCGCGAGCGCTGGCTTGACCCCATGTGACCGCCGGAAAGAAGGCGGCAGGATGAGCCGTCGCTCCCTTCCGGTTGAATAAGCCAAAGACTGCCCGACCGTTCCGGCGCACTGCCGGAAGGCGGGCAGTAGTTGCGTCAGGCCCCGGTCACCATTTTGTGGACGGCGTGGAGGATCTGGGGAATGTCGCCGGTTGCGATGTGCCGGTGGGTCACAAAGCGCACCGCGTACGGCCCCGTGGAGGAGGCGAGCACGCCGTAGCCCTTCAGCTTTTCGATGAACTGCGCGGCGGTCATGCCGGTCTTCTGCACGTCGAAGATGACGATGTTGGTCTGCACGAAGCGCGGGTCCAGGGAAATGCCCCTGATGCCCGCGAGCCCCACCGCCAGGGCATGGGCGTTTTCGTTGTCCTCATACAGCCTTTTTGTCATCTCCGTCAGGGCGATGATGCCCGCCGCCGCCAGCACGCCGCACTGGCGCATGCCGCCGCCCAGCAGCTTGCGGTACTTTTTCGCCCGCTCAATGAACGCCTTTGAGCCCGCCAGCACCGAGCCCACCGGCGCACAGAGCCCCTTCGAAAGGCAGAGGTTGGCGCTGTCCGCGTACTGGGCAATCTCCGAAACCTTTACGTTCAGCGCCGCGGCGGCGTTGAACGCCCGGGCGCCGTCCAGGTGGACGGGAAGGCCGAACTCGTCCGCAAGGGCGCGGACGGCCGCCATGTTTTCCAGCGGCAGCACGGCGCCGCCGGCGTAGTTGTGGGTGTTTTCCACGCAGATCAGGGCGGTGGAGGGGTGGTGCAGGTCGGGCGTGCGGATGTGCGCCCGGATGTCCGCCGGATCCATGGCGCCGCGGTTTCCCCTGACGGGGCAGCACATCAGCCCGCCCAGCGCCGCCATGCCGCCCGCCTCGTTCAGCCGCACGTGGGAGCTTTCCTCGCAGATGACCTCGCCGCAGCGGGCGCCGTGGGTGTGGGTCAAAATGGCGGTCAGGTTGCCCATGGTGCCGCTGGGCACGAAAAGGGCGGCCTCCTTGCCGGCCATTTCCGCGGCCAGTTCCTGCAGGCGGTTGACCGTGGGGTCCTCGGAAAAAACGTCGTCCCCCACCTCGGCATTTGCCATCGCTTTGCGCATGGCCTCGGTGGGCTGGGTGATCGTGTCGCTGCGAAGGTCGAACATGGCATTTCCTCCCGTTGCGTTGTTATGGGCATTATACCCCCGCGGAGGGGAAGCTTCAATGCGTTTCGGCTCCGGTCACACGGCATCCGTGAATGAAATGTAAAAACCTGTGTGCGTTCCTTGACGCGGCACCATAAAAAGGCATAAGATGATAAAAATACATGTCGTTCGCGGAGATTCACCATGCATTTCAAAGCAAATACCCGCATGTTCTGCCTGCTGCTGGCTGTGCTGACGGCCCTTTTGCCCCTGTTTTCCACCGCGCTGGCCGCCGAACGGTACCAGGTCATGCGGGAAGGGGACGAGGACGAGTACGTGCTCGCGCTGCAGAAGAAGCTCTACGAGCTGGGCTATCTGACCGTCAAGCCCACCGGCTATTACGGCAGCGCCACCGTCGAGGCGGTGAAGAAGTTCCAGCAGAAAAAGGGGCTGACGGCGGACGGCATCGCCGGCATCGCCACCCAGAAGGCGCTGTACGGCAGCAGCTACGAACCCATCCCCAGCTCGCGCAAGGTGTCGGACGACACCAAGACCGCGGCGACAGCTTCCGCGTCCTCCTCGTCTTCCAGCAAGCGCTACCAGGTGCTGATGTACGGCGACGAGGACGAGTACGTCAAAAAGCTGCAGCAGGCGCTGTACGACGCCGGGTATTTGAAGGCAAAGCCCACGGGGTATTTCGGCGAGGCCACGCTGGAGGCGGTGATTGCCTTTCAGAAAAAGAAGGGGCTGACGGCGGACGGCATCGCCGGCGTCGCCACCCAGAAGGCGCTGTACGGCAAGGCCTACACCCCCATCCCCAGCACCCGCAAAATCCACAACGCCGCCACCTCCGAGGACGCGGACGGCGACTTTGAATCCATCCGCAAGGGGGACGCGGGCGCCCTCGTCCAGTCCGTCCAGCAGCGGCTGAAAAAATACGGCTATTTTGAGGGGGATGTCACCTCCTATTTCGGTTCCGCCACCGAGGCCGCCGTCAAGGCTTTCCAGAAGAACAACGGCCTGAAGGCGGACGGCGTGGTGGGCAGCGAGACCTATTCCCTGCTGTTCTTCGGCAGCCCCAAGAGCGCGCCGAAGAAGTCCTCCGCGGCTCAGTCCGCCAACACTGCAGGCGCGTCCGCCCAAACGGACGACGACGAGGTGGACCTGGGCTCCGAGAGCGACATCGCCATCATCGAGGAAGCCATCCGCTACGCGGCGAGCTTTTTGGGCACCCCCTACAAGTACGGCGGCAAGGGCCCCAAGAACTTCGACTGCTCGGGCTTCACCGCCTATGTGCTCAGGCACGTGGGTGTGGACGCGTCCACCAGCTCCAAGGCCCAGGGCAACAACGACAAGTGGCCCAAGATTTCGTACAAGAACCTCAAGCGCGGGGACCTTTTGATCTTCACCAACACCAAGCTTTCCGCCATCGGCCACGTGGGCATTTACCTCGGCGACGGGCGCTTCATCCACTGCTCCTCTGGCAGCGCGAAGAGCGTCACCATCAGCCATCTGGAGGGCACGTACCTCAAGCGCTTCCTCTGGGGCAGGCGCTGGGTGGCGGAGGCGGACCCCTCCGTGCTGGAGCTGCTCGGCGATACCGAATCCGGCGACGACACCCCGCCCCAAACCGCGGAGGACGCCGCGGAGCAGGCGGCGGAACAGACCGCAGGGGACGGCGCTGCCGACCAGATTGCGGAACCCGTCTCGGAGGACGACGAGGCCATCGCCGTGGATTGACGAAAAAACTGCGGGATTACAATCCCGCAGTTTCCTTTTGGGGTAAACGTTGGTTGCAGCCCTGTTTCTGCAAAGGTTATGCCGGAAGATCATTGCCGGGCCCAGATGAACCGTTTGGATCTTTCTGCGCGACGATGAAGTGCAAGTTGTGAATTACTGGCTGCTTGCTCTTTTTGTCTGTTAGCTTTCATAGTTTAGGTCCTTCCGCATGGAATGGATGATGTTTGCGTAGTACTGGTCATGCTGCTCGCGGGTCATGGGCTGCTCCTGCGATTTGACAAGCGCGTTGACATAGTCGTTGATGACGTGGCGGTTTCACTGCCGGCATAAAGCAAAACCCTGTTGCGCGCAACAACCAAATTGAAGGTGTTTTCGCGGTTTTATGACCGGCGGTTTCCTGCAGCTGAAACAGGAATTCGTTGTATACTTCCTTCTGTTTTCTGGAAAGCCTGACGGCGAAGAAGTTTGAAAGAAGCAGCCGAACGACGGCGATACAGTACCTGAACCCAGCATCAGGGCAATGATTTGGGACCATTCCATGACGACCCCCCGATAATATTAACTTTGAACAATAATATTATCGAAAGATGATATCGTCAGGCGAAATGTATCGGCGCAATCGGTACATCAGAGGAATGAAGCGGTTGCTCCTTCCCTAGCGCACAAGGCTCCAGAGCAGCCTTTCCATCTCCTCGTAAGTATTGCACTCGTTGATGCCGCTGCGCACCGCGGCGGCGCCGGGAATGCCCTTGATGTACCACGCGGCGTGCTTGCGCATTTCCACGATGGCGCGCTCGCCCTTTTGCGTTACGAGGTTTCTCGCGTGGCGCAGCGCCATCTCGACGCGTTCCTTCGGGGACGGGGGAACGAAGGGCAAGCCGCGCTTCGCCGCGCGGATTTCGGCGAAAATCCAGGGGTTGCCCATGGCGCCCCGGGCGATCATCACGCCGTCACATCCGGTCTGTTCCTTCATATGAAAATAGTCGGCGGCGGAGACCACGTCCCCGTTGCCGATGACGGGGATGTGCACCGCCTCCTTGACGCGGCGGATGATGTCCCAGTCCGCCCTGCCGGCGTACTGCTGCTCCCGCGTCCTGCCGTGGACGGTGACGGCGTCCGCCCCGGCGTCCTGCGCCATGACGGCGAACTCCACCGCGTTGACGGACGCGTCGTCCCACCCTTTGCGGAACTTCACGGTGACGGGAAGGTCCACCGCCTGCGCGACGGCGGAAATGACGGCGCGGGCTCTGCCCATGTCCTTCATCAGGGCGCTGCCCTCGCCGTTGGACACGATCTTTTTCGCCGGGCAGCCCATGTTGATGTCAATCAGCGCCAGAAAATCGCCCAGCCGCTTCGAAAGGGCGGCCGCCTGCTCGGCGAGGATGTCCGGGTCGCTGCCGAAGAGCTGGACGGCGGCGGGGGCCTCCAGCGGGTCGATGGAAAGCAAAGAGACGGTGCGCCGCTCGGAGCCGCCGTAGTGCAGCCCCTTGGCGCTCACCATCTCGGTATAGGTCAGACCGCAGCCCATCTCCTTGCAGAGGATGCGGAAGCTGCGGTCGGTCACGCCGGCCATGGGCGCCAGGAAGACGTCGTTTTCGGCCAGCAGTTCCAGTATTTCGTTCGAACGGTTCAATGCGGTTATCCCTCCGGTGGTGCGGGAACCGGGTCGGGCGTCACGGCCGGAACGCCGGCGGGAACGCCGGGCTCTTCCGGAGAAGGAGACGGGGAAGGCTCGGGCGAGGGCGAAGGCGTGGCCTTGGGGAGTTCCTCCAGCACTTCCATAGCGGAGATGTACCACCTGCCCTTGCCGTTCCTTTTCAGGGTGATCTGATAGCGCCGGTCCGTCCAGGCGGGGGCGGGAAGGGGCTTGCCCTCCATGTCCACCGAGCCGTCCGTGGCGGTGCCCACAAGGCCCGTCACCCGCTCGGTGGCGATGACCGTGCCGGTGTCCGACCAGCCCCAGGCGGTCATGCTCTCCAGCCGGAAGCTGTAATTATAGGAAGTAACGCGAAAATTCGCGTAGGGCGACGCGTTCAAAAGGGGGTCGAAGGCCAGCCATTCCTCGGTGAAATAGCCGGTCAGCTCGCCCCTGTCCTTCGCGCCCAGGATCACGTCCGCCCGAAGCTCCGCGCCTTCGGTGGCGATGACGTATATCGAACCCAGATTCTGTGCAGTATTGAAGGCGAAGTAAAACACGCCCGCGCAAAGGGCGAGGGCTATCAGCACCCGCAACAGATAAATGGCGATCCTGCCGCCATAAATGGCTCCCTTGTTCACACGGGGTGTCCTTTCCGCTGTTTTGTAGATGATTGTACCACATCCCCCTCGGATTGTAAAATCACGCCTGCCCCTTTGCTTGACAGCATTCCCCCCTTTCATTATAATGAGGAATGCCCAAAACCCAAGGGTTGGCGGGCGCCTGGAGGTTACGATGGAAAAGAAAGAATACATGCAGCTTTCCCGCGCTGCGTTCAACGAGCTGCAGGCAAAGCTGGAGTACCTGAAAAATACCCGCAGGCTGGAGGTTGCCCAGCACATCAAGGAGGCGCGCGCCTTCGGCGATATCAGCGAAAACGCCGAGTACGACGCCGCGATGGACGAGCAGTCCGCCCTGGAGGCGGAGATCTCCCGCCTGGAGGACCTTCTCGCCCACGTGGAAGTGCTGGATGAAAGCGCGATCGACCTGTCCAGCGTCAGCGTGGGAACGAGGATTAAAGTCCGCCTGGTGGAATACAACGAGGACCTGGATTACGACATCGTCTCGACCACCGAGTCCGACCCCTTCGGCAGGGAAATCAAGCTGCGCTGCGACGGCAGCGAGAGGAACAGGGCCATAGGATACCAGGAAGGGCAGGAGATTACCTACATCCTTCCCCCCAAGCTCTCCAACGACTCCCCCGTGGGGCACGCGCTGCTCGGCCACAAGGCCGGGGACACCGTCGAAGTCGCCGCTCCTTCCGGATTCCTGCATTATCAAATCTTATCCATCGAGCGTACACCCGATGCACCCACCGGGCATGTAATCAGCGAAAGGGAAGTCTGATTCAAAGCAGCAAGCGCCCGCCAGCGCCACGCGTGGCGGGTTTTACGTATACAGCCGCACAGAAGGCAATCACATTCCCCGATACAGCATACCACACAGGAGGATCGCCCCATGGACGAGCAGAACACCATCATGCCGGAGCAGGCCGCCGAACGTTCCCGCGAGGAGTACAACGAGATCGTTCGCATCCGCCGTGAAAAGCTCGCCGCCCTGCGCGAGTCGGGCAACGACCCGTTCTTGATCACCAAGTTCCCAAAGACCCACTCCTCGGCAGAAGTGCTCAACGGCTTTGAGGCGCTCGAGGGCCAGACGGTCCGCGTCGCCGGCAGGATCGTGAGCAAGCGCATCATGGGCAAGGCGGGCTTTGCCCATATTCTGGACGGCGAAGGCAGACTCCAGCTGTATCTGAAGCGCGACGTCCTGGGCACGGAAGCGTATCAGGGCTTCAAGGCCATGGACATTGGCGACATCGTCGGCGCCGCCGGCACGGTTTTCAGGACGAAAACGGGGGAGATCTCCGTCGAGGTGGCGGAACTGACCCTGCTTTGCAAGTCGCTTTTGCCCCTGCCGGAGAAGTTCCACGGCCTGAAGGACCCTGATTTGCGCTACCGCCAGCGCGAGGTGGACATGATCGTCAACACCGAAGTGCGGGAGACCTTCAAAAAGCGCAGCGCCATCATCCGCGAGATCCGGAACGTTTTGGACCGCCGCGGCTATTTTGAGGTGGAAACGCCGGTTCTGAACACCATCCCCGGCGGCGCCAACGCGCGCCCCTTCATCACCCACCACAACACGCTGGACATTGACATGTATCTGCGCATCGCCACCGAGCTGTACCTCAAGCGCTGCGTGGTGGGCGGGCTGGAGAAGGTGTACGAAATCGGCCGCATTTTCCGCAACGAGGGCATGGACGTCAAGCACAACCCCGAGTTCACCACCGTGGAGCTGTACGAGGCCTACGCCGATTACAACGACATGATGGAAATTTTCGAGGAGATCGTGTCCTCCTGCGCCAAGGCCGTCACCGGCGGCACCGTCATCACCTATCAGGGCGTGGAGTACGACCTGACCCCGCCCTACAAGCGCATCACCATGAACGAGGCCGTGAAGCAGGTCACCGGCGCGGACTTTGCCGCCTGCAAAACGGACGACGAGGCGCGCGCGCTGGCGAAGTCTTTAGGCCTTCCCGACGTGGAAAAGCATACCATGGGCAAGCTTTTGAGCATGGCGTTCGACGAGTTCGTCGAGCACACCCTCAAAGGCCCGGTTTTCGTCACCGAACACCCGGTGGAAATCTCCCCCCTCGCCAAGCGGAAGGCTTCCGACCCCCGCTTCACTGAGCGGTTCGAGGCGTTCATCGGCGGCTGCGAGTACTGCAACGCCTTCTCCGAGCTCAACGACCCCATCGACCAGCGCGCCCGCTTCAAGGCGCAGGCGGAGCTGCGCGCCAAGGGCGACGACGAGGCCATGTATTTCGACGAGGACTTCTGCACGGCGCTGGAATACGGCCTGCCCCCCACGGGCGGCATGGGCATCGGCATCGACAGGCTGGTCATGCTGCTCACCGATTCCTATTCCATCAGGGACGTGCTGCTCTTCCCCACCATGAAGCCCAGGCTGGGCTGACCGCCGGGCAGTGCCGGCGTTTTGACAGGCAGAATAGACCGGCACAATACATTCATTCGATTATTCACGAACATCCGCCGCAGGTTCCGGATCATCATTCACGACTTCCGGAATTTGCGGCGGTTTTTTTGTCAAATCAGTTGAGGAAGGCAGAAAAAGAGAGAAATAGTGAGCCACAGCAAAAAAGATTGATTAAGAACAAATAAAAAATCAAATAAAGCAGAATCGGCTTGATTTTGCCGGAATAAAGCCATTGTCTAAAAGGGGGTGCGTGGCTATAATAGTACACGTGCCTTGCGGAAAGCGAGGGACGCAAAAGCCCGGGCGACCGGGAAAAGGAAAACCGGACCTTGAAAACTGTATAGAGGACGAACAAAAAAGCCAGACAATTCCTTGAGTGGAGCGAAAGCTCCAACAAAGTAAAAGAGCGATGGAGCCGAAAGGCTTCATGCAGGATATGAACTT